>ERZ791753.50-NODE-50-length-176672-cov-8.846521_pt1 | contig 176672 bp, 151 predicted proteins | sample MGYA00509951_ERZ791753 | MGnify/ENA primary metagenome ERZ791753 (study PRJEB30046, sample SAMN00792026) | human gut metagenome | study: EMG produced TPA metagenomics assembly of the A metagenome-wide association study of gut microbiota in type 2... | reverse complement strand
CGTTACTAAGGTCTAACTTTTTGGGGTCACATCAAAATCCATTTCTTCACAGCCCCTTTGGCCGCGGGGTGAAATTTTTCACCCCCCCTTTCCTTATTCCTTCCCTCTCTTTCTCCACTCCATAGGATGGATCAGCTGCCAGCGGAAACGGATGGCGAAAAAACGGAGGGCGATGACCATAAAGGCCCCCAGCCAAGGAGCCAGATCCTGGCTTTCATAATGCCAGCACAGACACATGATCAAACTCCCTGCCAGGGAAGCGGTGGCATATACATCCGTATTCAGGACACTGGGCACCCGCTGGGCCATCAGGTCCCGGAGCACCCCGCCCCCTACCGCTGTCAAAAGTCCCAGCATAATGGGGTAGACAAAGGTATGGGGTTTGCCTTGGGCCAATCCGGTCAGGGTCCCGGTCACCGTAAAGGAAGCCAGTCCCACCGTATCTGCGGCGATATAGAAAAAGGTCAGGATCTGACGTTTCCGCCCGGCAATCCGGTAGGAAGCAAACAGCCAGGATATGGAAAGGGCCGTGAGTACCGCCAGCAGCAGGTTCCCTGGATTTTCCAGGGCCATGGGCGGCGTATATCCGGCCAGTACATCCCGGATCATGCCCCCGCCTACGGCAGTCAAGACTGCCAGGACTGTGATCCCGAATACATCCATGTTCTTTACCATACCCACAATGGCGCCGGAAACAGCAAAAGACACCGTTCCTGCGATTTCAAAAAGATTCCATAAATGCAGCATATTCTCCCCCTACCCCAGGACCCGCAGCAGTTCTTTCCCGCTGGTCTGTCCAGACAGGACTTTTTCCCTTCCATCTTCCCACAGCGGCCGGAACCCTTCCTGCCAGGCCAGCTTTTCCAGTGCTCCATCCCCTATTCCCTGCAGGATGGCCCGCCGGAGAGTTTCCGTCAATACAAGGACCTCTTGGAGAGGGATCCTCCCTGCATAACCGGTATGGCCGCAGCTGGGACAGCCCTGAGCCCGGTACAAAGTCCGAGGTTCCTTAAGCTGCAGATATTCCCACTCCCAGTCCTGTTCCGTAACAGTATACGCCTTTTTGCAGCAGGGGCAAAGTCTCCTGACCAGCTGCTGTCCAGCTACTCCTTCCAGGGCTGCCGCCGCCAGATAGGGTTCCACCCCCATATCCAAGATCCGGGTCACAGCCCCCACCGCTGTATTGGTATGAAGGGTGCTGAACACCCGATGTCCAGTCAGGGCCGCATGGATGCTCATAGCTGCCGTTTCTCCATCCCGGATTTCTCCCACCATGATGCAGTCCGGATCCTGCCGCAGGATGCTCCGGAGACAGCGGGCGAAAGTCAGTCCGATTTTCGGCTGGACGGCAACCTGGCGGATTCCCTCCAGCTGATATTCCACGGGATCCTCCACCGTGATGATATTCTGTTTCTCCCGGTCCAAGGAAGCCAGGATCCCGTACAATGTGGTGGATTTCCCACTGCCGGTGGGTCCAGTCACCAAGAACAGTCCATGAGGCCGGCGCAGACAACGGCGCAGTTTTTCCAAATTTTCCGCTGTGAACCCCAGCTGTTCCAGCTCCAGCCGGACAGCCTCCTGGTCCAGCAGCCTCAGCACCAGATTTTCTCCAAACAGGGTGGGTAGCGACGAGACTCGTACATCTACCTGGTGACCCCGCCACTGTCCCTGGAACCGTCCATCCTGGGGAAGGCGTTTTTCTCCGATATCCATGCCGGAAAGGATCTTGAACCTGGAGATGAGCGGCTCCTGGAGATTTTTAGGAACCTGGCAAAGGGGTTGGAGCACCCCATCCACCCGGCAGCGGATCTGCATCTGTTTTTTCTCCGGTTCCAAATGGATGTCACTGGCTCCCCGGTCCAGAGCCCGGTCCAGGATCTCTTGGGCAGCCTGGACGGCAGGGGACAAATCGGCCGCGCCCACTCCCCCTCTGAAAGGACTGTTCCACTGGAAATGGTCCTGTATCTGGAATTCCTGCTGATCGTAGTCTGCCATACCCTTTCGGCTCCCTTCTGTTTTTTCCCGTTAATGCCTCTCTTTTTACACTTACTGCCCTAGGGGTAGGAAAGTGAAGGAAAATTGCCTATAATGGGACAAAGAATACTACACACTCTATCACAAGGAGGTCCATCCATGTTCTCAGTCTCATTGCCAAAAACTTTTTCTCTTTCTTTCCCACTCCGCGTCCTGCTCTTTTTTTTCTGCATGGGTACCGGAATGGTCCTGTACCTGTTCCGCACTCCCGTCCTGCCGATCTTTCCTCCGGTTCCAGAAGAAGAAGTACAATCCGCTCCTTTACCAGCAAGGAACACCGCAAAAAAAAGCAGACCTCCCCGCAGGGATCCCTTCCGCCCCCTGGACCATCCGCCGGCTCTCCACCCTGGACTGCCGCCGAAACCAGCCGGAGATCCGGCTGCCCCTGCCTCCTGTCAGCCGCCGGCAGAAGCCGTTTCCTCCCCATCCTTTCGGCTCCTGGGCATCCTTTCCGTCAACGGAAACCGCAAAGCCCTGGTATCCACACCAAAAGGCACCTGCCTCCTGGCTCCGGGAGAAACGCTGCCCGGCAAAGGGACCATCACCCATCTCCAGAAAGACGCACTGTACTGCGGCAGCAACCTGCTTCCCATCGGGGAGGTGTGGCCATGAAGATACTGCTCTGTTTCTGTATTTTCTGTATTTTTACTCCAGTCCGATGGGTCCTGGCAGAAGATACCGTTTCTCTGTCCGTAAAGGAAGCTCCCGTCCGGGAAGTCCTCCACAGCATAGCCCAGCTGGCAGGACGGAATCTGGTCATGGACGGCCCCATCCCAGGGACCCTTTCCCTGGAACTCCAGCAGGTCCCCTTCTCCCAAGCCCTGGCCATGGTCACCCGGAGCCAGGGGCTTTTCTGCCGGGAAGAAGGCAGCACTTTGTGGATCGGGACCCCAGAGAAAAAAGATCCGTTTTTCGGTCAGCTGACCATACATCCGCTGGAATACATCCCGGCCAAGGAAACGGCAGAAACCCTTAAGCCGCTTTTTTCTTCTCCCCTGGTCTGGAATCAGGAATCCAATGCCATCCTGTTCCAGGGAGATCCTCTAGAATCCCAAAGGCTGCAGGAAACCTTGGAAACACTGGACCATCCCTCCCGCCAGATCACCCTGGAAGCCCGGATCCTTTCTCTGGGAGAAACCGCTTCCCGGGAACTGGGCCTGCAGTGGGACTGGAGTCCTCTGCCGAATCCAGAAGACCGTTCCGGAGACTCCTGGGGTGGCACCCTCCACCTGGGCCACGGCTATGAAGCAGGTTTCCAGGCCAAACTCAATGCTCTTTGTCAGGAAGGGAAGGCCAAGGTCCTGGCCACTCCCCGGATCATCACCCTGCCCGGCCGGGAAGCCAGCATTTTCATCGGCGACCACATCCCTGTGGTTACCGAAAAAGTGACCAACAGCACCACCACCAGCACCACTGAATACGTGGACGCCGGTATCCGGCTTTCCTATACGCCCTACCTGAGCCGAGAAGGACTGATCACTGCCAAGGTCCATACGGAAGTCAGTACCCCCACCCTCATCACAGAACTGAAGAATTACCGGATCACAAGCCGGACAGCGGATACCCATGTACGGCTGCGGGAGCGGGAGACCCTGGTCATCGGAGGCCTGATCAGTGAACAGGAACAGCAGCGCTTGGAAGAAATCCCACTTCTGTCAAAACTCCCCCTGTTGGGAGAACTTTTCAAATTCCGGAGTACGGCCCGGAACAAGACCGAAGTCTGCATGTTCCTGACCCCCTATCTCAGCGATCCCGCCCGACTTCCTTTGGACTCAGCCCCTCCTGACGCACCCGTTCCAGGAACTGATGGAGGACCCGTGCCGTGATTCCCCAGATGATCCGGTTCTTCCAAGGATAAAAGAACACTTCATAACCGCCCCGGATGTTCCATCCCTCCTGGAATCCATACGCCCACTGGGCCGGAAATCCCGGTTCCTGACGGCTGGCCAGGGACAGTTTCCCCACCACCGGATGGATGGCCAGAAGGTCCTTCAGGGGTACGGAAAAGACTTCTCCCACTTCCTCTCGGTCCAGCTGCAGGGGCATCCGTGCCGGCAGGATTCCCGCAAACGGATAAATCAGCGGCCCGGAATAGCCGTAGAAATAATCCAAAGGCCCCAGGATCTGGATTTCCTTTTCCGGAATGCCCAGTTCTTCCCAGGTTTCCCGAAGAGCCGTGGCGCAGAGAGAAGGATCCTTTTCTTCCCGATGGCCTCCCGGGAAACAGATGTCACCAGGCTGCCAGCTCATATTGGCGGCCCGGACTTCAAAAAGGATCTCCCAACCGTGCTTGGTCCAGCGCAGGGGCAGGAGGACTGCACTTTCCCACAGCCGGAGGGACCGATCCACCCGCTGGCGCTGGTCTTTCCAGAGCCCGGCCAGCTGCCGCCGTTGTTCCAATTCCTGACTCATAGGGATTCTCCCTTCTATTTTGTGTCGAACATAACAGAATTGTACAATATTTTAAGAAAATGGTAAAGAGGGAGTACTGCACATCTGCAGTACCCCCTCTTGTCAGTTGTTTTTCTCTGAAGGAGAAAGATATTCCATGATCCGATTGATCAGTTCTTTCCGTGTGGTGTGGCTGGTAGAGCTGTAAGTCATGATCTGTTCATCCCGCAGACCGAAGGTCTTCTGGTACAATGCCTTCTGGCTGGCCACAGCCCCTTTGCTCAGTTTGTCACTCTTGGTCAGGATCACCATGATGGGCAGTCCCAGATTCAGCAGCCACTGATAGCAGTCGATATCGCTTTCCATAGGTGCATGGCGGATATCCATGAGCACACAGACCAGTTTCAGATACTGGGAATTTTCCATGTACTTGCAGATAAAAGCAGACCACTGTTCCTTGTTGCCCTTGCTGGTCCGGGCAAAACCATACCCTGGCAGGTCCACTGCATAATAGGTATGCCGTTCCACCTTTTCTTCCTGCTGCCGTTTGGCCTGGAAGGAATAAAAGTTGATGGTCTGGGTCTTGCCGGGAGAGCTGCTGACCCTGGCCAGCCCTTTCCGTCTGGCCAGGGAATTCAGCAGGGAAGATTTCCCCACATTGCTCCGCCCGATAAAAGCCACTTCATCAATGGTATCCTGGGGATACTGGGTCGCTTTTACTGCTGAAGCCACATAGGATGCTCCAATGATATCCCACTGATTCGCTCCCATATTACGCCTCCAGGGCCAGTTTGGTCACCTGGTCCATGCTGTCCACCGGGATAAAGGTCATGTCGTTCCGGACCTTTTCCGGGATTTCCTCCAGATCCTGCTGGTTCTGACGAGGGATCAGCACGGTTTTCACCCGGTAGCGGTGGGCTGCCAGGACTTTTTCCTTCAGGCCTCCGATGGGCAGCACATGGCCGGTAATGGTAATCTCTCCGGTCATGGCCAGATCCGCTTTGACTTTTCTCTTGGTCAGGGCGCTTTCCATGGCTGTCGCCATGGTGATCCCGGCAGAAGGACCATCCTTGGGGATGGCACCTTCCGGCACATGGATATGGATATCCACTTTTTCATTGAAGTCCGGATCCAGTCCCAGTTCCTTGGATCGGGAACGGATGTAGGTAAAGGCCGCCTGAGCACTTTCCTTCATTACGTCCCCCAATTGGCCGGTGAGGACCAGTTTGCCCTTGCCTTCACAGACCACCACTTCGATCTTCAGCAGTTCACCGCCCACACTGGTCCAAGCCAGCCCAGTGCAGACCCCTACTTCCGATTTGGCCCGCATATCGCTTTCCAGGAAAATGGCCGGCCCCAGATAATCCTTCAGATGGGCTGGCGTCACACTGACCTTAGCCACTCCGTCTTCTACAATTTTCCGCGCCGCTTTCCGGCAGATGGTAGCGATTTTCCGTTCCAGGTTCCGCACACCGGCTTCCCGAGTATAGTCCCGGATGATATGCTGGATGGAGGCCACTCCCAGGCTCAGCTGTTTTCCGGTCAGACCGTTGGCTTTCCGTTCCTTGGGCAGCAAATGGAGCTGGGCAATCTTCAATTTTTCCTCATCAGTATAACTGGAAAGCTCGATCACTTCCAACCGGTCTAAGAGAGCCGGCGGGATGGTCTCCACCGTATTGGCCGTAACGATCCAGAACACATTGCTCATATCATAGGGAAACTCGATGTAATGGTCGCTGAAATGGCTGTTCTGTTCTGGGTCCAGCACTTCCAGCAACGCCGAAGCCGGATCTCCCCGGAAATCAGCCCCCATCTTGTCCACTTCATCCAGCAGGAATACCGGGTTGTCACTGCCGCAGTCGATCATCCCATTGATGAGCCGGCCGGGCATAGCACCGATATAAGTCCGGCGGTGGCCCCGGATTTCCGCTTCATCCCGGATACCCCCCAGACTGATCCGGGTGAATTTCCGATTCACAGCCCGGGCAATGCTCTGTGCCAGACTGGTCTTGCCCACGCCGGGAGGTCCCACTAGGCAGATGATGGGTCCCCGGTTGCTGTGGGTCAGTGCCCGCACCGCCAGATAATCCAGGATCCTCTCCTTGACTTTTTTCAGGCCGTAATGGTCTTTGTCCAATACCGCAGCTGCCTTCTTCAAATCATAGTTATCCTGGGTCATCTTTCCCCAAGGAAGGCTCAACACCGTATCCAGGTAATTCCGGATCACAGCACTTTCTGCCATCATGGGCGGCATTTTATACAGCCGGTCCAGCTCCTTGTCCATTTTTTCCTGGACATCTTTAGGGAGCTTGAGCTTCTTCATCTTTTCCTGGTATTCTTTGACTTCAGAGCCTTTTTCTCCCCCTTCGTCCAGCTCCTTATTAATGGCCTTCAGCTGTTCCCGCAGATAGTATTCCCGCTGATTCTGCTCGATCTGTTTCCGGACCTGCTGGGAAATATCCTTTTCCAAGTTGACGATTTCCAATTCCTTGCACAGATCCCCGTAAAGCAGATGCATCCGTTCCTTCACATCCACTGCTTCCAGGAGTTTTTCCTTATCTGCGATATCGATGGTCAGATAACCGGCGATCATATCGGCGATCTTGCCTGGATCCGGCTGGTCCTTGAAGGTGAGCAGCACCTCCGTATTTACCTTTTTGCTGGCCAAGACCCACTGTTCAAAGGTTTCCACCAGCATCCGTTTCAGGGCTTCCACTTCATTGGAATGATCGTTGACATCTTCCCGCTCAGCCACATAGGCTTCCAGGTTCATGCCCACTGCATCCACCACAGAAATCACTTCCACCCGGCTCAGGCCTTCCACCAGGATCCGCATGGCCCCGTTGGGAAGCTTCAGCAGCTGTTTGATTTCCGCAATGACTCCGAAATTGTACAGGTTCTTAGCCGTAGGATCATTTTCTTCTGCGGACCGCTGGGTCACCAGCAGGATCCGCTTTCCCATATTCATGGCACTTTCCACTGCCTTGATGGAACGGTCTCTCCCCACATCCAGGTTGATGATCATCCCGGGAAAAACGAGGATTCCCCGCAGAGGCAGCAAGGGCAGTCTCATGGTATTTGCTTCCAACATGTTTTTCACCGTCCTTATTGGATAGAGAAAAAGGGAAAAGGGATGCCGGCACCCCTTTTCCTTTTTCTAGGCATTCTTTCTTGTATCGTTATTTTCCTGCTTCAGCAGCAGCTTGGGGTCTTTGTGCTTCGTCACCACATCTGCTGTCACAATGCATTTTTCCACATTATCCCGGCTGGGGACTTCGTACATCACGTTCTTCATGATGCCTTCGATGATGGCCCGCAGCCCTCTGGCGCCGGCGTTCCGTGCCAAGGCTTCATGAGCGATGGCTTTCAGGGCATCGTCTTCGAAATCCAGTTCCACATGGTCCATGGCCAGGAGATGTTCATACTGTTTGGTCAGTGCATTCTTCGGTTCCGTCAAGATCCGGATCAGCGCCTTCTCATCCAGATTATCCAAGGTAACCACGACCGGCAGCCGGCCCACGAATTCAGGGATCAGCCCATACTTCACGAAGTCTTCCGGCAGAACATGGCGGAAAGGATTCTCACTTTTCTTCTCCGCCTGAGTGGGGATATCCGCCCCGAAACCCATGCTCTTTTTCCCGGTACGGGCATTGATCACGTTCTCCAGTCCAGCAAAAGCCCCCCCGCAAATGAAGAGGATGTTGGTGGTATCGATCTGGATCAGTTCCTGGTGAGGATGTTTCCGTCCTCCCTGAGGCGGTACATTGGCCACCGTCCCTTCCAGGATCTTCAGCAGAGCCTGTTGGACCCCTTCCCCGGATACATCCCGGGTAATGGAAGGATTCTCGGACTTCCGGGAGATCTTATCGATTTCATCGATATAAATGATGCCCCTTTCGGCCCGTTCAATATCATAATCTGCATTCTGGATCAGCCGGAGCAGGATGTTCTCCACATCTTCCCCTACATAACCGGCCTCTGTGAGGCTGGTGGCATCTGCAATGGCGAAGGGGACTTTCAGGATCTTGGCCAGGGTCTGGGCCAGAAGGGTCTTGCCGCTGCCTGTAGGTCCCAGCATCAGGATATTGGATTTCTGCAGTTCCACTTCCTGGTGATGCCCCTGTTCATAGTTGATCCGTTTGTAGTGGTTGTAGACTGCCACCGCCAAGGTCCTTTTGGCGTCTTCCTGTCCGATGACATATTCGTCCAAGATAGCCTTGATTTCCTTGGGTTTGGGCAACTCTGTGAGAGCTTCTTCCGCCGGCCCCTTCAGGTCTTTTTCCAGCATTTCATTGCACAGGGCAATGCACTCATCACAGATGAACACATTATGTCCGGCGATCAGTTTCTTTACCTGACTCTGCTTTTTCCCGCAGAAAGAACAGGTATAGTCCGGTCCCTCCAGACCATTTTTATCATCGTAACCCATCTGAAACCCTCCTTACAGCCAGGGCAAGATGGTCTTACCCCTTATTTCTGGGTCTTGATCTGATGGACCACCTGGTCGATCAGACCGTATTGCTCGGCTTCCACAGCCGTCATAAAATGATCCCGTTCCGTATCCAGCCGGATCTGTTCCGGGGTCTGACCGGTGTGGTGGGCCAGGATTTCGTTCATCTCTTCCCGGATCCGCAGGATCTCACGGGCATGGATCTCAATGTCCGTGGCCTGTCCCTGAGCGCCTCCCAAAGGCTGATGGATCATCACTCTGGAATGAGGCAGGGCATAGCGTTTTCCCTTGGTCCCGGCCGTCAGCAGTACAGAAGCCATGGATGCCGCCATCCCTACACAGATGGTGGAAACATCCGGGCGGATGTACTGCATGGTGTCATAAATCGCCAGCCCAGCACTGACACTGCCGCCCGGGCTGTTGATGTAGAGATGGACATCCTTATCCGGATTCTCGGATTCCAGGAACAGCAGCTGGGCAATGATCAGGTTGGCCATATGATCTTCGATTTCTCCGGTGACGAAGATGATGCGATCTTTCAGCAGCCGGGAATAGATATCATAGCTCCGTTCGCCCTTACTGGTCTGTTCCACCACAATAGGCACATAGCTCATGCCGTCCACCTCCTGCGGTTTTATTTTTCTTCTTTGGCTTCTTCAGCAGCTTCAGCCTTGGGAGCATTCTTGGCACTGTCGATGACCAGGCGGGCAGCCTTCCGGCGGGCAATGTTGCTCACCAGAACGGCCAAGGAACCATTTTCTTTGACGATCTTTTCCACCTGTTTCAGGGTAGCGCCGTGCATAGCAGCCAGCTGTTCCATTTCAGCCTTGATTTCTTCTTCGCTGACCTTGATTCCTTCCTCCAGGGCAATGGCATCCAGCACCAGATCAGTCTTGATGTTTTCCAGCGCTACGGGTTTCTGTTCATCCCGGTAGGTCTTCACATCTTTGCCCAGGTACTGCAGGTACAGGGGCAGGCTCATCTTATGGGCTTGGAGATTCATAGCCAGTTCATCCATCATCTGGTTGGCCCGTTGGGTCACCATCACATCAGGCACTTCGAATTTGGCATTTTCCACAGCCTTTTTAATCAAGCTGGTTTCATAATCGGACTGTGCCCGGTCGGCTTCTGCCTTCTTCAGCCGATCCATGGTCTTCTGGCGGAATTCAGCTACGGTCTTGCTGTCGCTGTTGGCCGCAATCAGTTCATCGGTAACTTCCGGAACTTCCTTGACTTTCACATCCTGGACATTGACTTTGAATACAGCTGCCTTGCCAGCCAGTTCCTTGGAGAAATAGTCTTCCGGGAAAGTCACGTTCACATCGGTAGAGTCGCCTTTTTTCAGGCCCACCAGCTGATCTTCGAAGCCGGGGATGAAGCTGCCGCTGCCCACTTCCAGAGGATAGCCCTTGCCTTCACCGCCTTCGAAAGCTTCGCCGTCAACGGTGCCGGCAAAGTCGATGATAGCCAGGTCGCCTTTTTCCAGAGCCTTGCCTTCCGGAGCTTCCACCATTTTGGAAGCCCGTTTCTGCAGGTTTTCCACTTCCTTGTCCACATCAGCGTCGGTGATTTCCTTTTCTTCCTTCACCACATCCAGTTCTTTATACTGGCCCAGTTCCGGTTCCGGACGCAGGGTGACCACCAAGGTCATTTCCATGGGCTGGCCTTCTTCGAACTTGGAATCTTTGATTTCAGGATCGGAAACAGGCACCCATTTGTTTTCTTTCAGGGTTTCTCTATATTCACTGTTGGCAGCGATTTCAAAAGCTTCTTCTTTGATGGCATCTTTGCCTACGTGCAGTTCCAGCACACGACGGGGAGCTTTGCCCTTACGGAAGCCAGGGATCGTGACCTGCTTGTTGATCTTGGCAACTGCTTTTTCGAAGGCCTTGGCTACATCTTCTACCGGCAAAGTGACTTTCAGAGTTGCTTCATTACCTTTTCTTTCTACGGAAACGCTCATTTAAAAAAATCCTCCTCACATGCTGTCAGCCATTCTCTTGTATCATGCTTAACAGTCTGTCTGTAATTGCTTAAAAAACCGCTCATATAGCATAGCACAAAAGGTGGAAATAAGCAACCAAAAGTCAGACTTTCCTTGTAAAAGAAAGGCTCTCCCTGCGAGGAAACAGGGAGAGCCTTTTGAGAAAAATCATTTCCAGTAATCCAGGTCTTTAGCGTCCAGCCCAATATCAGCGGCTTTGAACACAGGGTTCTCGATTCCAGCATCCAGCTGCCGGCCGTAGTCATCCATCACCGCAATGGCGGTCCCGTTCAAGGCCAGGATGGAAGGGATATTGATCAGGCACATGAAGGCCATGCAGATATCTGCCACAGCCCAGGCGTTGTCCATGGACATCCCAGCACCTACGAAGATCACCAGCACAGCCAGGAGCCGGAAGCCCTTCATAAAGCCCTTGCTGGGAGTCTTCTTCCCGTTCAGGTAAGCCAGGCAGTTGTCCACATAGAACAGGTTCCCGATCAGGGTGGTAAAAGCGAACAGCACCATGGCCACCGTGATCATGATGGGACCAAAAGCACCGAAATCTGTCTGGGTTGCCGCCTGCACATAGGGAGCCCCAGCCATAGCTTTGGTGGGAGTCACTCCGGAGAACATGCACATCAGGGCTGTTGCCGTACAGAGCACCGTATCGATGAATACGGACAGCATCTGCACCAAGCCCTGCTGAGCAGGATGGGACACATCTGCCGCTGCTGCTGCATTAGGGGCAGAACCCACACCAGCTTCATTGGAATACAGCCCCCGTTTGATGCCGTACATCATACAGGATCCGCTGATGCCCCCCAAAATCTTCTGGAAGTCAAAGGCATCAGCCAGCACAGCAGAAAGCACGGAAGGGATCATCCCAATGTGCATGACGATGATCACCAGAGCCAGGATCACATACAGGACTCCCATGAAAGGTACCAGCACTTCCGTAATCCGCAGGATCCGCTTGCCGCCACCCATGAGGCAGTAGCCCACCAGCACGGCCAAGATGCCGCCGATGACCCACGAGGTGACACCTTTCTCATAGAAACCGTAGACACTGAAGGTGGACTGGAGGTTGTAGGAAGCCAGTGCATTAAAACCGCCCGCATAGGTGATGATCAGGAAGAAAGCAAAAGCCCCTGCCAAAAGTTTGTTGTGGAGAGCGATTTCAATGTAGTAGGCCGGACCGCCATAGCTGTCCCCGTTGGCATCCCTGCGTTTATACACCTGGGCCAAGGTGCTTTCGACGAAAGCCGTGGCCCCTCCGATGATGGCAATGGCCCACATCCAGAATACAGAACCGAATCCGCCCAGGCACAGTGCAGTGGAAATCCCGATGATGTTGCCGGTCCCCACACGGGATGCCGTAGAAACCATCAGGGCCTGGAACGAAGATACGGCCCCCTCCTTGCTGGGTTTTTGCATGACCACACGGATACACTCCCTGAACCAGCGGAACTGGATCAGGCGGGTCCTGACGGTAAAGAAGAGCCCTGCTGCCAGTAAGACAATGATCAGGATGGGATAATACAGGACGTCGTCCATGGTGGTGAGTATTTGTGACATTGACATTTGTCCTCCCTTTCGTGTATTTTTCTCCTATCCTCGTCAGAGAAAAACACAAAGTAATCATATACATTATACACGATAAAGCAGAAATTGACACGAATTCAGAAAAATAAATCACGTTGTGCGTACAAAAAACGGACTGCTGCAGATCCAGCAGTCCGTTTTTTGTCAACATCTGCCAGGCAAACGCCAGTTTTTACCGTTTTTCCAGCTGATACACATCCGGCCGGCGGTTATCCAGGGTAAAAGTGCTCTGTCGGACTTTGGTCACATACTCCAAGTCAATTTCAGCGGTGATCACACCAGGTTTTTCCGAGGCCCTGGCAATCACCGTCCCCCAAGGATCCACAATCAGGGAATTTCCATAGGCCGTGAACCGAGGTTTCTTCCCCATCTGGTTGGGAGCGATCACATAACATTCGTTTTCGATGGCCCGGGCCCGGACCAAGGTCTCCCAGTGATCTTTCCCGGTATTGACGGTGAAGTTGGCAGGCACGGCAAAGATTTTCGCCCCATCCAGTGCCATCAGTCGGAACATTTCTCCAAAACGGACATCATAGCAGATGGCAAGGCCCAATTTCCCCAGCTCCGTATCGGCAGCCCCCAGAGAATTTCCGGGACATACCCGGTCACTTTCCCGGCTGGTGACCCCGTTGGGCAGCACCACATCAAAGGGATGGAGCTTGGCATATTTGGCGACCAGAGTGCCGTCCGGCCGGATCAGGAACGTAGTGTTGAAGGGACGGGACGGATCTTCCCGGTTGCTTTCGTAGATACTGCCGGCTTCCAGCCAGATGCCCAGTTCCCGGGCCAGTCCCGCCATTTTCTGGAAGGTAGGGCCAAGAGGAATGGGTTCCGCTTCCTCAGCAATATCTCTTCCAATATAATTCATGGTCTCCGGCAGCACTACCAGTCTAGCTCCCCTGGCAGCGGCTTCCCGGATATACCCTTCAGCCGCAGCCAGGTTGGCACTTTTGTCGTCTTGGGAATCCATCTGGACAGCAGCAGCAATGAATTTGGTCATGTGGTTCTCCTTTCGGCGTGGCAATCAGCCTGCGCTCCCTGTATATCCGCCCTTTCCAAGGGCGGGGGGACCAGCCCCGAGGCTGGTGGTGGGTTCTTCACTCTTCACTCAATATGATAATACTCCCGGTACCAGCAGGCGAACTTCCCCAGCCCTTCGGCAATGGTAGTGCTGGGCCGGAATCCGAAATCCCGTTCCAGTTCACTTACATCCGCATAGGTCTGGTACACATCCCCCGGCTGCATAGGCAGATATTCCTTTTCCGCCTTTTTCCCCAAGGCCTTTTCCAGGGTCTCGATGAAGGTCATGAGCTTTTCCGGATGGTTGTTCCCGATGTTGTAGATCTTGTACCGGTCTCCTTCTCCATTGGGCCGGGGCGGGTTGCACAGCATATTCTGGATGCCGGTGACGATATCGTCCACATAGGTGAAATCCCGGTACATATCCCCCTGGTTGAAGATGGTGATGGGTTCTCCCTTTATGATCTTGTTGGTGAACTTGAAATAGGCCATGTCCGGCCGGCCGAAAGGTCCATACACCGTAAAGAACCGGAGGCCTGTGGAAGGGATCCCATACAAGTGGCAATAGGTGTAGGCCATCAGTTCGTCAGATTTCTTGGTAGCCGCATACAGACTGATGGGATGGTCCACATTGTCCGTAGTGGAAAAGGGGGTTTTCTTCTGATTCCCGTACACGGAAGAACTGGAAGCAAACAGTAGGTGCTCCGGCTGGAAATGCCGGCAAGCTTCCAGGATATTGAAGAACCCTACAATGTTGGAGTCGATGTATTCCCGGGGATGGTCGATGCTGTAGCGGACCCCGGCCTGGGCAGCCAGGTTCACCACGATGTCCGGCTGGAACTCTTTAAAGATTCGCTCCACCGTTTCTTTTTCTGCCAGATCTCCCTGGGTGAAAGAAAAAGCCGGGTACAGTTCCAGCTGGGCCAGCCGGTCCTTCTTCAGCTGCACTTCGTAGTAGGCGTTCATGTTGTCCAGTCCGGCCACCCGGGCCCCCAGGGACAGCAGCCGCTTGGCCAGATGGTAGCCGATAAACCCGGCTGCCCCGGTGATCAGGATTTTTTTGTTGGCGTCAAAAGGTTCCATAACTGCTCCTTAGTCCCGGTCGAATAGATCCCGGGTATAGACTTTTTCTTTCACATCCGCCAAGTCGTCCGACCAGCGGTTGGCCACGATCAGGTCACATTCCTTCTTGAACTGGGCCAAGTCCCTGCACACTGGAGAACGGAAAAACTCCTTGTCCTGCAGGGTGGGTTCATAGACCACAACAGGGATCCCTTTGGCTTTGATCCGTTTCATCACACCCTGGATGGCGGAAGAACGGAAATTGTCCGAGGCACTCTTCATCGTCAGCCGGTAGATGCCTACGGTTTTAGGGTTACGGGCAATGATTTCGTCAGCAATATGGTCCTTCCGGGTCCGGTTGGCCGCCACGATGGCAGAAATCAAGTTCTGGGGCACATCCTGGTAGTTGGCCAGCAATTGTTTGGTATCCTTGGGCAGGCAGTAGCCCCCATATCCAAAGGAGGGATTGTTGTAGAAATCCCCAATCCTGGGATCCAGGGAGACCCCTTTGATGATCTGGGCTGTGGAAAGGCCCCGCATTTCTGCATAAGAATCCAGTTCATTGAAATAAGCCACCCGGAGAGCCAGGTAGGTATTGGCAAAAAGTTTGATGGCCTCAGCTTCCGTAGAGCCCGTGAACAGCATGGGGATCTCCTTTTTCTCCGCACCTGTCGCCAGAAGAGCCGCAAACTGCCGGGCCCGGGGAGAATCTTCCCCTACCACGATCCGGGAGGGATGGAGGTTGTCGTACAGGGCCTTCCCTTCCCGCAGGAATTCCGGAGAAAAAATGATGTTTTCCGTATGGTACCGTTTCCGGATTTCCGCGGTATAGCCCACGGGCACTGTGGACTTGATCACCATGACAGCAGAGGGGTTGATTTCCAAGACTTCTTCAATGACATTTTCCACCGAAGACGTGTCAAAGAAATTTTTCTGGGGGTCATAGTTGGTAGGAGTGGAGATGATGATATAGGCCGCACCTTCAAAAGCATCCTGGGGATCCAAGGTGGCCCTGAACCGGATATCCTTCCGTTTCAGGAAACGGGAAATATCTTCATCCACCAGAGGAGATCAGCCTGCGTTGAGCATCTGTACTTTTTCTGGCACAATGTCCAGCGCCACCACTTCCTGGTGCTGGGCCAGCAGGAGCCCATTGGAAAGGCCCACATAGCCGGTGCCTGCAATTGCGATTTTCATAAGAACGGCTCCTTTCCTGCAATAGGAATATTATACCATAAAAAAAGGGGGTGCCGCACGCAATGTGCGGCACCCCCAGTCACGGGGCGCGGGTCATGGGTCGTGAGCCTGGACGTACAAACCATTTGTTCTTTTTCTTTATAATGGTACAGCAAAATCGACTGAATGCTGTAAAACCGAATCTCCGTTCTGCACCAACAAGCCCGCGACTCCCGGCTCGCGACTCGTGACCTCCTTATTTTTTCAGCACCTCCGGATGCCGGACCAGATACCCGGTCAGGTCCATCCAGGCTTGCCGTTCTTCTAGGTAGGGTTTGGGACCTTCTTTCAAGTCTTCAGGTCCATACTGTCGTCCCAGGGGCTGGTAGAAGTCCTGGCTGTAGCTGCCATAGGCATCCTTCCGCAGCCAGTGGTAAGGCGAAACTACATGGTCGATGGGTTCCAGCAGGGACGGGTACAGGGAATAATAGGCGAAACCAGCTGGGGCGATCAGCTCGAAGAGGGTGGGCGCAATGTTCATATGGCTCCCGATGGTATTGCCGGCCAGGCTGTGAGGACCCAGTTCCCGATGATTCATCAAAAGCACCGGGCTGTGCCGTTCTCGGAGATTGCAGTCCCGTCCCATCAGAGAAGTCTTGCTGAGCACCGGACTCATATCGATGGAATGGTCTCCGGTCAAGATGAACAGGCAGTCCGGATAGGCCTCCCGCATGGTCCGGATGAATTTTCCCAGAGCCTGATCCGAGAACCAGAAGGTCCCCAGATTTTTCTGGATTTCTTTGTTCCGTCGGATATCCCGGGGAGCTTCCGGCATCACCTTCTCCGGATCATACCCGTAGTCTTTCAGGGGAATCTTGAAGGGGCCGTGGTAACTGGTAGTATACAGGAAGTGGAACTGATAAGGCCCATTGGCTTCCTCCTGCTGCTGGATCAATTCTGCCACTTTTTCCAGGAACACATTGTCATAGACCCCTACCCAAGTTTTCGGTGCATCGGGGCCGCAGAAATCCGTGGCCGTCATCACCTGGTCGAACCCGCAGGCCGGGGCAAACTGGTTGAAGTTCCCGTAGGTCACATTTCCCCCGTACCAATAGGTGGAATGGTAGCCCAACTTTTTCAGCTGCCGAGGCAGAGCCGTCGGCAGATTGTTCTTCCAGAAGCTTTCCTTTTCATTCAGTTCCAGCCCCGCATCGAAGATCCCACTCATCAAACTCACAATGGAAGGCCGGGAAATGATGCCGGCAGAAAGAGCACTGGTCAGGGAAGCGGTATGGGGATCCTCCATCAGCTGTTTTCCCTCCTCCACCAAGTTCAGACAGGCAAACTGGGGATCGAAGAACTGCTGGAGATAACTTTCTCCCACAAAGAGGAAAATATGGGTGGGTTTAGTGATCCGGGCCCCTTTGGCCGTCCGCTTGAATCCATAGGCCGGGTTGGGCAGCTGGTCTGCCAAGACTTTTTCCGTAAAGAAAGGCTGGACGGCCGCCAGATCCTGGGCATCCGTGTGCTCATAGGCGGGATTCAGCTTGTGCTTCATCACCTGTTCCAGGGCCACCAGATCGTCCACTGTAGCCTTGGCAAAGAAAATGTCCTTTTTCACCACGCTGGGGATGGTGTCCCATTCCGGCTTATCGTCATGCCAGAAAGTCCCTCCGTAGCGGAACCAGTAAAAAGCGGCAATGGCCCCCAGGAAAATCACCGTGTTGTATCCGTAATGGAGGATGGGATTGAAAAAGTCCAGGTACTGGAAGCTGGGCAGCTGGAGCAGACCCTGGATACAGGCCCCGCACAAAGCCAGGTAGGGCAGGATGCCCAAAAGGATCCAGGCCCCGTGGTCCTGATGGAAGAAAATGTCCAACAGGTTGTGCTTTTCCGCTTTGGCCCCCAGCTTCAAAGTCTGGTTAAAGATATCATGGAAATGCTTGTAGAACAGCATCTTTCCCGCAAAGGCCAGGTAAAGCACCAGGCTGTAGACCAGCCCTCCTGTCAGCCGCAGGGTATCTCCCCAATGGTGCCACACCGGGAAAAAAGCCCCGGGCAGGCTCAGGAGGACCATCGGGATCAAAAAGACATAGGCGTTGAAATCCATCCCCCACCAGAAACCATACCGGAAACAGTGCCAGATCACCGGCCCCTTTCCCTTCAGGCTCCGATAGGGATTGTACACTGCAATGAAAAGCAGACGAAAGACCGCACACAGGATGGGAAAGAACAAAAACAGCTTTCCATCCTGCTGCAGCGATGCGTAGAATAGACTGAACAAGGCATTACCTCCTTTTCGTTTCATTTTATTTTATTTCAGAATGCAACGCAAATGCAATGTTGATTTTTCGTTGCATTTGCGTTTGCAACAAAAAAACCGCAGGAACTGCACAACTGGCGGCCCGCAGAATACATAAACAGAAGATGTATCTGCGGGTGGCCGGACCTGCCGCCCCTACGGTTCCGATTGATACGCTTCTTTTTCTACCTGGCACCGCCTATTTTATCCAGCCAGAACTGGAGCAGCGGATCATACTGGCGGATTCGTTCCACCACCGCTTGGGCAAAAGTTTCATCATAGGTATGGAAGGTCAGATTCCGGTCATCTGCCATCTGCAGGGCCTCCTGGGTCTGCCCCTCATCCAGCAACCCCAGCTCCCGACAGCACCGGATGACTTTTTTAGGCGATGCCGCATCAATGCCTTCCTCTACATAAAGATACTCTTTAACACATTTCCACAGCAATTCAAAAGAAAATTCGAACCGCTGGATCAGGGCATCCCGTCCCACCTCGGATAGGTCCGGTTTAACTGCCAGTTCGTGGAGTTTGACTAGTGCTGTTTTTATGCGTTCTAGTACTTTTTCCATAAAATACCCTCCTGACGAATTTTCTGCAGCAGTATTTTGCTGGCAAATTGCATATCCACCAAATCTATCCGATACGGAATACTGGACTCTTCTAGTTTTTCCCGCAATGAACAAATACTGGAGGCTATATTCTCTTTGCTTTCTATGGCTATATCTACATCTGAGCTTTGTTTCTGTTCGCTCCGTGCCCAGGAACCAAACAGATAAATCTGGACATCCTGCGATGCCATTGAAGACAAAACAAGGTCTTTAATTTGTTCCAAAGCCTTCTGGGATTTCATTTTTCGTTCTTTTTATTTCTTCTAAATAGCTTTTCTTTTATTATAGCATGGAATAGCAGGACCTTTCGAGTTTCTGTTACACGTTGCATTTGCGTTTGCAACGAAAAAGGGGCTGCCCATATGATAGCCCCTCATTGTACCAATCTATTCTATTGTAACTCTTATCCTATTTTATACCGCATCTTCAAAATCGCATACCAACCCATGCCCCACAGATAATCCATCAGGCTGTCTTTTTTCCGGTACTTGGCCCACTGTTTGAAGTCATGGTAATTTTCCGGCTTTTTGATGGGCAGGGTATTGGTGATGGTCTCCCAGGGAGACAGGGCATTGTACTGCCGCCACTGGGCATCAAAGGGAGCCAGGACCATCTGCCAGGGTTTCCGGCGCCCAGTCCAGTGGATGATCACCCCATCTCCCTTGTCGTCTTCGCCACCCCCGAATTCATTGTACACCGGTGGCAGGAACAGGTTGGTCCCATCGAATGTCAGGTTCAGTACATCCTGGCTCTGGCCCAGGAACCGTTCCCGGGGTTCCTTCTGGAAAGAAAAAGCCTTTTCTGTAATCCCCTGTTTTTCCCATTCCGGGATATTGATCAGCATGATGCCGTCGTTGAAATACTTCCCATTCTTCAGTTTCAGGTAGCCGCCTCGATAGGCTGCGTCCTTCGGGCGCTCCGAAACGGCGCCCATGGCCTTGCCTTCCATGGAAAGATCGAACAGATCCTCCAGAGACCGGATCACCATGGTATCCGCATCCAGATACAGGAACCGGTCCGTTTCCGCCTTCAGCACCTTGGCCATGTATAGCCTACCGTAGGTGATCCGGGAAAACCGGGCCACTTTCACATGGAAATCCTGGAAAGGTTCCATATCCAGTTCGTACAGAGTGCACCGGCAATGCCATTTTTCTGCCAGCTGTCGGATTTTTTCCCTGTTTTCCCGGCTGTATCCATCCGTAAACAGGTGAAACGCAAAAGGATGATCCGGATTGTTTTCCAGCACAGATACCATGGACGCCCCCATGATCTGGAAAAAAGGATCATTCACATTGTAGGCCACATGCCAGGGTTCCCCAGTGTGAAGATCCAGAAAGTCAAAAGTTTCCTGCTGCTGAATAAAATTTTCCAGGGCGAAGAAGCCCGGTTCAAATGTTTTCATGCTGTCTCCTGAAATAATTTTTCTATGGCCGTTTCCACCATGGGAACGGTCACTGCATCCACACAGTCAGATTTGGGACACCGGCTGGGTCCGATGCAGATGTGTTTGCCGGAACAGGGCAGATGCCCGCTGACTCCGGCACAGTTTTTTCCCGGTGCCCGATAGATGACTGGGGAATTGAAGGTAAAGATCGTCACCACCGGACAGCCAGCCGCTGCAGCAATATGAGCAGTCCCGGTATCCAAAGTCAGCAGCAAATCCATGCGGCTCAGAAGAGCCGTCAATTCCAGAAAGCTGGTTTTCCCAATCAAATCCACCACGGACTCCTGGTGTTCCATTCCCTGAAGGATGGCTTTTCCCCGTTCCCGATGGGCTGGGATCCCCGTTAAATACAGGGTGGCCCCATAGGTTTCCGCCAGCCAGTCACAGACCTGGCAGAACTTTTCCACCGGCCAGTCCTTGGTCCGGGAGGTGGTCTGGATGCAAAGGGCAATCTTTTTCCCCGGTACAGGCGCTTTTCCCAACAGCACCTCCACCCACTGTTCCTGGTCTAGCGCCACGGGTTTCAGACGGGGTGGGACAAATTCTTGGGAAGGATCCCCGAAAAATCCCCGCATCATCTGCTGAAAGCTGGCCGCCATGGAATGTTCCTGATAAGACCAACCGGCTGGCAGCGCCAGGTCCTGGGTATAGAACCATTTTTCCCAGCCCAATTCCCAGCCCAGGGCCTGTTCCATGCTGACCCGTTCCGGGATCTGGGCGATCCATTTCATCAGCGTCACCCGTTCCCGTGGATCCAGAGAAATCCCCAGGTCAAAATGGCGCTTGGCCAACTGCCGACCAATCTTCCACACATCCCCATACCCGCCCCCGCTGGTATAGCTGTAGGGAATCACTTCATCCACTCCCTCCAGCAGTTCCGCCACAAAAGCCAGGTTGGCACTGCAGAGATAAGTGATCCTGGCCTCCGGACAGTGTTTTCGGAGCACCGGAAACACTGTGGCAGTCATGATCATATCTCCCATATGCATGATACCGTCAACAAAAATGTTTTTATAGGTCATTTCTCACTATCGTCGTAATACAATTCTTGAACATGGAGTTGTAAACGCTTCAGTTGAACCATCATTTTTTCTTTCCTTGATAATCCATTATAAATCTTTTCCACATGTCTGTCTTTTATTTTCTTTACAAACGATGGAGAACGATCCTTGCGGGTCGATATCTGATCAATGACTGATTTTTTAGCCTGTTCTTCATCCAAATAAACCAGCTCGCAATCCGTACAATAGATACGCAGCAGGTTCAACTTCTGATAAATCGCCCATGCGTCAATTTCGAATTTTAAAGGGGTCTGCACGTTAAGGATATTTTCTGCAGCCTTGCGATTGATTACATATCCATGAGCTGCAGACCCTGCCGTAGCTCGCAAGATTGCATCCGTTTCATTCAGTGGATGATATTGTTTTGTATGGGCTTTCACCTTATATAAAATAAGTACGGCTGGATGCTGCTCCTCTTCCATAAAGTTCTTTATGGCCGGCATTAGAGCAAAAAATTTCTGATTCATGCGAGCATCATCTTCAAAGATGAAAACACATTTTTCTTGGCTCTCCAGCAATTTTCTGTACACTCCCAAGTGGGACAACGCACAGCCAATCTCCCCTTTAGTCAACAAACCTTCATCATTGGTCAATTGTTGCAGCTGCTTTTCTGACAGCTTATTTCCCATAATAGCTTGAAAAAAATTCGGTTTGATTCCCCATTGTTTAAAATGTTCTATGATTTTATTCCGTCTTTCAGTGGCTTGTTCTGCACTGATGACATAATGAAAAAAATCCATCATTGACGAAAACCTTCCTCCCAGGATTTTATACTGGACGCTAAAAAAATTCCCCACATGGCGAAATAAATTCTCATAGTTGATTTGGAATACAATGTATTGTCAACCATTCCATGGATAAAATCAGCCAGACAAAGCCACAATACCGCATAAGCAATATAATTCCCAGGTTCTTTTTGAAGCATCCCCAAAAGCAGCATTATGGTTCCGACAGCAAAGCAAAGATATCCTATTCCACCCAAGAACCCAGCCGTAGAAAAAAATGTAATAATATTATTATGAGGGTTGGGCAAATCCGGTTCTTTAGCCTGGGGCAGAATATAATGTGCCTTGTATTCTTTACTCCATTGCCCAAACCCCACTCCAATTGCCGGGTGGTCCATCCACATGGCATAAGAGGCTTTCCAAAGCAGCAGCCGTTCCCCATCGTATTTTCTGCGTGCCAGATTTATGGTACTGAATGCCGTTCCTGCTCCCACAACGCAAAGCAAAACTAAAAAAACAGCTACCAGCCGTTTTCTATTCCAATCTTGCTGCAGCATCCAATAATACGCAGACACCATGACCCAACCGATCAGAGCCCCTGCCATCCCCCCCCTGGAGCGAGTCATCCACAAGGATAAACCTGCACAGGCAAAAGGAATTACACCCAGCCATTGCCATTTGGCAGATGACTTTTTCCAAGTATCCCAAAGGAGACAGCCCAGAAAAGGAAGAAGGCATTCCAGAGCCAGTGCGAAATTATTGGGGCTGGGAAAAGGGCCTTGGAGCCGGACCGGAAAATTTTGGAGAACATGCTGATGAAAAGCAACCCCACACAGAACCAGAGTCCCACCCCAAAGGCCCCACTGCATATATGCTCTGATGGGCTTTCGCTTGTACTGGAGAGCCATCACCAAAACCCAAAAAGGAATCGAATAAGAAATGAAATTCACTGCACTTTTCATGACGACGGTCTTTCCAGACGCTGCAGCCGCCAGAAAGATAAGTCCCATAAATAAACCATAACACCAAAGCCATACTTTGTGGACAGGTATTGCGATTTTTCTTTTCCGTTTCCAATAAATCAATATAGCAGCAACAACCAATCCCAGACTGATACTGTACCCAGCATTCCATTTTGTACTGCATAAAAAAAATAGATACAGATTGGTAGCTGCCATCAGCAGCCACTGCAGCCGATTTTCTGAACTCATTTTTCTTAAACTCCCCAACTTCCCTAAAACAGTTTCTTCCACAATTCAGCCAGTTTCAGCCGCAGTTCCTGCCGTGTTACAGATTTTCCCCGCATATCCGTTCCTGGCTGGGGCATTCGTGCCCCGGCGAACGCTGTCTGTGCCAGATAGGTATAGTATTTTTCATTGAAATGGCCTTTGGGCGCAAACTCCCAGGGTTTGTACCGGCCTGCCCAATGGAATACGGCTGGACGTTCCAGGGCTTCCAGTGCCAGGTTCCGCCAGCGGGATTTCTTCAATACTTTCACCGGCAGGGTGAATACCGGCGGGATTACATTCCACCGAAGAGGCAGAGGCTGCCAGTTGTCTTGGAATACCTTGTTCAGCCCGTCCTGATCGTGGTGACGGAAATTCCCCTCTTCTACACACCGGATCACCTGGGGACCATACTGGTTTTCCCGCCAGGCCTTCAGATCCATCACCATCACCCCAGAATTGAAGTACAGCTTTCCCTCTTTGATTCCCAGGGTTTCTTCCTTTTGCCGGCGCATCCGGGAGGAAGCCAGGATTCCCAAGTCGGGTACTGCCCCTAATGGTTTCCCTCTCAGATCCATGTCCCACAATTCCTGGATATCGTCTAGGACCACTAGGTCTGTATCCAGATAAATCACGCGATCCACGTTTCCAGGTACCAGTTCCGGGATCAGCAGCCGGAGATAGGCTGCCCGGTTCACATGGCCACTGGTATGGGCCTGGATTTCTCTCTGTACCGTTGGGATAAAAGTGATGGACCCTTTCCGTTCAGTCACAGTGGCCGCAATCCCTGCCTGTTTTTCTTCGCTGATCCCATCATCAAAATAGTAAAAATGGATGGGCAGCTCCCCTTTATGGTTTACCAGGATGGATGCACAGGCCACGGCCCCATGCTGGGCATAATTGTCATCAGAAGCCAGTACAATGGAAATTTTCTCCATTTCTGTCACCTCTTTTGCTTGATTTCTATCTTGTCATTTCTTCCTGCAAAGTTCCGCCAATTTCATGTATTTCATGGCTGTATAAATACCGTGTTGAAGCGCAGCCACAAAACCCATGCTCCCTTCTAGGAAGCCCCCTTCCAGCACATAGGCCTTTACCATCCCCATCAAGGCATGGCTGGCAGCGGTCCCTGCCGTGGCCTCTTTCCCACGCCCATAGGCTTCCTCCGCCCACAGCGTGGTATAGTGCCCGGCTTTGTTCCACCACTGGGCAAAGGTATCGTAGGTATAATGCTCCAGTGGCTCTTTTAGCTTTGTCTCTGGTAAGGGACATTCCGGCCGTTCATGGACCTTACCCACCCAGCAGACCTTTTCCCGGGGAAACAGCCGCTTTACCCGGTCGGGGCTGAAAGCTCCATGGTGGAATTCATGGCCGAAAGCGATGTTGATCCGCCGGAAGGAATACTGATGGTCCAGGCTGCCGGCTTTGATGGTGTTGATTTTTTCCGCCAGTTCCGGTGTCAGCCTTTCATCCGCATCTAAAAATAAGATCCAGTCTCCCTTGGCCTGGGATAGGGCGAAATTCCGCTGGGCTGCAAAATCATTGTCCCATTCCCGGAAGGCGATAGCTGCACCGGCTTCCCGCGCCAGGGACACAGTATGATCCGTGCTCCCGGAATCCACCACCAAAAGCTGATCGGCACAGGGACGGGCAGAAGCCAGGGCATCCAGGATATGACGTTCTTCATTTTTGGTCAGTATGGCTACGGTACAGGTTCCCACGATATTCTCCTTTTTCCTTTACATTTTAGTTTACCGTAAAGGAGGGGGGAAGGCAAGCCAGGAGGGAGATTTTTTGTTCAATATGACAAAAGGGTCATTGCATGTGCGATTTACACACGTGCAACAACCCCTTAAAATTCTCATGGAGCGGAAAACGAGATTCGAACTCGCGACCCCCACCTTGGCAAGGTGATGCTCTACCACTGAGCTACTTCCGCAATTGAATTACTTGTACAGTATATTACAGTTTTGAAAGACTGTCAATATATTTTCCCAATCCATCCAGGTCTTTCAGGAATGGGACTTGGTCCGCCCAGTCTTTCCACAGGAAGCCCTCCCCTGCCATTTCCTGCAGCAGGGTCCTCATGGGCTGCCAGTAGCTTTCATAGTCCAGGAAGGCAAAAGGTTTGGGCACCATGTCCAGCTTATTCAGGCTCATGACTTCTGAAATTTCTTCCAAAGTGCCGATACCTCCGGGAAAAGCCAGAAACAAGTCTCCCAATTCCAGCATCTTCTTTTTCCGATCCGTCATATTTTCGGTGACGATCAATTCGCTGAGGCCCTCATGCTGGAGTTCTTTTTCCATGAAGAACCGAGGTTCCACTCCTACGACCCGGCCGCCCTGTCCCAGAGCTCCGTCAGCCAGTTCTCCCATAAGCCCGGTGCGGCTGCCTCCATAGACCAGGGTATGGCCATGAACGGCGACCCATTGTCCCAGTTCATAAGCATAACGGGCGTATTCCGGACGGTTCCCCGGATTGGCTCCCAGATAAACAGTGATGTTCATATTTTCTCCTTATTTATTAAAAAGGGACTGTTGCGCTTGCAACAGCCCCTTCCGCCGGCCGCTGACCGTTGCCAGCTGACCGTTGACAATTTTTTAAAAATCCCCCAGCACCAGCTGAGAAATGTTCTTGCTGTGGTCGCTGACCCGTTTCATGTTGATCAGCAGTTCCAGCATCACAAAACCGGTTTCCGGCGTACAGATGCCTTCGTTCAGCCGTTCCACATGACTCTTCCGCATGGCCTTCTGCTTCAGTTTCACCTGATGGGAGAAGTCCAGGGATTCCCGGGCCAAATCCTTATCCATGGTTTCCAGGGCCTTGATGGCTTTGGTGGCAGCAGAAATCACCAGCACTTCCAATTCCTTCATTTCCCGGTTGGCTTCCGGGGAGAAGGTGGTCCCATCTTCCCGCATGCTCCGGACCCGTTTGGCAATGATTTCTGCATGATCCCCGATCCGTTCGATGTCGTTGCAGGCATGGATCAGTCCCGTATGCAAGTTGGACATGTCTTTGGTCATGTTCTTTTCGCTCATCTTGGTGAGATACACGGTGATGGCTTCTTCCAAGCTATCGATCACCGGTTCATGCTCCAGGACGAATTCCACATCTTTTTTATTGTAATTGTCGACGCAGTTGAAGGATTTCCGAATGTTCTCCAGCGCCAAATCCCCCATCCGGACCACTTCCTTAGTGGCCAGTCCCAGTGCCACAGCCGGAGTATTCAGTACGTTCTTATCCAAGTACTTGGGCTGGTAGGAAATGTCATTGTCTTCCCCTGGCATGATTTTCTTGATGAACCGGGTAAAGTAAGGCGCCAAAGGCAGGAAAATGCACGTATTCACCACATTGAAAGTGGTATGGGCATTGGCGATCTGCCGTCCGATATCCCCGGCCGGGGAAATATCCTTCACAAAAGTGATGAACAGGGGCAGCAGGCTCATGGCAATGATGGATCCGATCAGGTTGAACATCACGTGAGAACAGGCCACCCGTTTGGCGTTCAAGCCGCTCTGCAGGGTCGCGATGACGGCTGTGATACAGGTCCCGATGTTATCCCCCAAGATGACAGGGATGGCCCCCTCCAAGGGAATCAGCCCCTGGCTGGCCATGGCCATCAGGATCCCGATGGTGGCGGAGGAAGACTGGATCACCAGGGTCATGCAGAGACCGGTGAGCAGCCCCATGAGCGGATGGGTGGAGAATTTTCCCAGGATCTCAACGATGCGGGGATCCTGCCGCAGAGGAACCACGGAATTGCTCATCATGCTCATGCCCAGCATCAGGATACCGAATCCCAGGAGTACGGAGCCCAGATTCTTCAAGGTTCGCTTCCGGCACACAATCTGCATCACAAAGCCGATGGCGATGATCAGGGTAATGTAATCGGTCAGGTTGAAAGCGATGAGCTGTGCGGTCATGGTGGTCCCGATATTGGCCCCCATGACGATTCCAAAGGCCTGTTCCAGGTTCATCAGCCCGGCGTTGACCAGACCGACAGTCATGACTGTGGTAGCACTGGAAGACTGGAGCACAGCCGTGACGCCAGCGCCCAAAGCCACCCCATAGATGGTCTTTTTCGTCAGCTGCCCCAGGATCTTCTGGAGTTTCGCTCCGGCTGCCTGCTGCAAGCCGTCCCCCATCAGCTGCATGCCGTACAGGAAAAGAGAAATGCCGCCTAAGAATAAGAAAAGCTGAACCAAGATGATCTCCTCCGCAGTTTTTGCGTTTTCAATTGTTCCTATAGATCGAATGAATGGTGATACGAGTAGATTCTACCACATCTCAGAGATTTACACCAGTTCTAAAGTGAAATATGCAACATTCTGAACATTTTTGTGTAAAAAAACTCCTGTCACTTTCGTGACAGGAGTTTTTTTAAGAACCGAAGTGCTTATTCAGCGTCCAGTTTTACATAGCCAGCCAGACGTTCTTCAGCATCTTTCTTGGTCTTGGCATACAGGTCTTCTGCAATGTCAGGGAACCCTTTAGCCAGGGAAGCATACCGTACTTCGCCCTTCAGGAAGTTTTCGAATTCATCGAAGTTCGGAGTCTTGGTGCTGTCCAGGAAGAAGGACTTCTTGCCTTCTGCCTTCAGGGTCGGGTTGTACCGATAGCAGCTCCAGTAACCGCATTCAACAGCAGCCTTGGCTTCCAGGAAGGAGTGGTTCATGCCTCTCTTGATACCATGGTTGATGCAGGGGCTGTAGCAGATGATCAGGGAAGGACCATGGTAAGCTTCAGCTTCCCGGATGGCTTTCAGAGCTTGGTTCTTATCAGCACCCAGGTTGATTTGAGCAACATAGACATACCCATAGGTCATGGCCATCATGCCCAGATCCTTCTTCTTGGTGCGTTTGCCGGAAGCAGCGAATTGAGCAACAGCTGCTTCAGGAGTGGACTTAGAGGATTGTCCGCCGGTGTTGGAGTAAACTTCGGTATCGAATACCATGACGTTTACATCATCGCCGGAGGCCAGAACGTGATCCAGTCCGCCGTAACCGATATCATAGGACCAGCCGTCGCCGCCGAAGATCCACTGGGAACGTTTCACGAAGAACTGTTTATTGCCATACAGAGCTTCCAGTTCAGGTTTGCCGGCTTTTTCAGCTTCCAGCAGTTCAACCAGTTTTTCAGCGCGGGCACGGGAGCCTTCGCCTTCGTCCTTGTTGGCGATCCAGTCTTCCATGGCAGCTTTCAGGTCAGCAGAAGCAACAGCTTCAGCAGCCTTCATTTCGTCCACCAGACGATCCCGGACAGCTTTTACGCCCAGGTACATACCCAGACCGTATTCAGCGTTGTCTTCGAACAGGGAGTTGGCCCAAGCAGGACCATGGCCCTTATGGTTGGTGGTGTACGGCATGGAAGGAGCAGCAGCAGCCCAAATGGAGGAGCAGCCGGTAGCGTTGGCGATCATCATGCGGTCACCAACCAGCTGGGTAACCAGTTTGGCATACGGGGTTTCACCGCAGCCAGCGCAGGCGCCGGAGAATTCCAGCAGGGGCTGTTCGAACTGGGAACCTTTGACGGTAGCAGTGGACATGGGGTTGGCTTTCGGAGCAACCTTGTTCACCACATAATCCCAGATGGGAGCGCGGCCTTCCTGAGTAGCGAAGGGTTTCATGGCCAGAGCCTTGTTGCCTCTCATGCCCGGGCAGGCATCCACGCAGTTGGAGCAGCCTTGGCAATCCATAGGGCTCACGGTGATGCAGAAGTTCAGGCCTTTTGCACCCAGAGCCGGTTTGGTCTGCAGGCCTTCCGGAGCGTTCTTGACTTCTTCATCAGTCAGCAGGAACGGACGGATAGCAGCATGCGGACACATGATGGAGCACTGGTTGCACTGGATGCAGTTTTCAATGTTCCATTCAGGAACGTTGATGGCAATACCGCGTTTTTCATAAGCAGCAGTACCGGAGGGGAAGGTACCATCGGCCTGGCCCATCAGAGCGCTGACCGGCAGCTTGTCGCCTTCCTGTTCATTCATGGGGATCATGATGTTGTCAACGAAGGCATTGCCCGTCTTCTTGTACAGGTCTTCGTCTTTTGCATCAGCCCATGCAGCAGGGATTTCTACTTTGTTGATGGCATTGACGCCCTGATCCACAGCAGCGTTGTTCATGTCGACCACTTTCTGGCCTTTCTTGCCATAGGAGGTGACGATGGATTCCTTCAGATACTTCACAGCATCATCCACAGGGATTACGCCGGTCAGTTTGAAGAATGCAGCCTGCATGATCATATTGATACGGCCGCCCAGACCGATTTCAGAAGCAATCTTCACAGCGTCAATGGTGTAGAACTGAATGTCGTTGGTTGCCAGGTAGCGTTTCAGCTGGCCAGGCAGTTCCTTCTCCAGTTCTTCAGCGTTCCACGGGCAGTTCAGCAGGAACACGCCGCCTTTTTTCAGGCCGGAGGCTACATTGTAACGATGTACATAAGAAGGATTGTGTACAGCTACGTAGTCAGCGAAGTTGATCAAGAACGGCATATGGATCGGGGTATGGCCGAAACGCAGGTGGGATACAGTGATACCGCCAGACTTCTTGGAGTCATAAGCGAAGTAGCCCTGTGCATACATATCGGTCTTATCGCCGATGATCTTGATGGCGCTTTTGTTGGCACCAACAGTACCATCGGAGCCCAGGCCCCAGAATTTGCAAGAAATGGTGCCCTTCGGAGTGATATCCAGGGTCTTTTCCTTCGGCAGGGAGGTGTTGGTCACATCATCCACAATGCCTACGGTGAAATGGTCTTTGGGTTCAGCAGCCTTCAGGTTGTCGAATACAGCCAGGGCATCGCCAGGATAGAATTCCTTGGAACCCATGCCATAGCGGCCGCCGATGATCAGAGGCCGTTCAGCCTTGTTGTAGTAGATGTCACGGACATCCAGGTACAGAGGTTCACCGTTGGAACCAGCTTCCTTGGTCCGGTCCAGGACAGCAATCCGTTTTACGGTTGCAGGCATAGCTTGGAAGAAGTGTTTTGCGGAGAACGGACGATACAGATGTACGTTCAGGACGCCGACTTTTTCACCCTGTGCGTTCAGGATCTTGGCAACTTCTTCTACCGTCTGAGCACCGCTGCCCATGATGACTACAACGTTTTCAGCATCGGGAGCACCGGTGTAGTTGAACAGTTTGTAGTCACGACCGGTCAGCTTGCTGATCTTGTTCATGTAATCTTCTACGATTTCCGGCAGAGCATCGTAGTATTTGTTTACTGCTTCACGGGTCTGGAAGTAGATATCCGGATTTTGGTTGGTACCACGGATTACAGGATGATCCGGGTTCAGCGCATGGTCACGGAATTTTTTCAGTTCATCGTAGTCAACCAGTTTTTTCAGTTCATCATAGTCCAGCAGTTCGATCTTCTGGATTTCGTGAGAAGTACGGAACCCATCGAAGAAGTTCAGGAAAGGCACATGGCCTTTGATGGCGGACAGGTGAGCAACGGCAGTCAAGTCCATAACTTCCTGGACACCGCTTTCTGCCAGCATAGCAAACCCGGTTTGACGGCAGGCCATAACGTCACTGTGGTCACCGAAGATGTTCAGAGAGCTGGTAGCCAAAGCTCTGGCTGCAACGTCGAAAACGGCGGGCAGCAGTTCGCCAGCGATTTTGTACATGTTCGGGATCATCAGCAGCAAGCCCTGGGATGCAGTGTAAGTCGTGGTCAGAGCACCAGAAGCCAGAGAGCCGTGCACAGCACCGGCAGCACCTGCTTCGGACTGCATTTCCATGATTTGTACCGGACGATCGAAAATGTTCTTCTTGCCATGAGAAGCCCATTCATCACTTGCTTCTGCCATTGGAGAAGAAGGAGTGATCGGGTAGATCGCCGCAACTTCCGTGAACGCATAAGAAGCATATGCGGCCGCGGTGTTGCCATCCATTGTCTTCATTTTTTTCATTTTTAATAGCCCCTCTTTCTAAGAGATACTGACTACGATAGTAAGACTTCCATAGTCCCCCTAGTCGTCTATCATTATATATCAAAATGAACAGAATCTCAAATAAATTTTTTGTTATTTGTAGACAATTTATTGCGAATTGTCTAACTACTTGTAACTCTCCTTTTGAAATTTCTGGTTGCATTCTTTCTGTTTTTTTGCTAAAGTGAAAGCATCACTAGGGGCGCTATCGCTGAGAGACCTGACGGTCGACCCTTTGAACCTGATGCGGTTAATACCGCCGAAGGAAAGTGGTGAGGCTGTTTTGTCGGGCCGCTTTCCATCCCAGGGAAGCGGCCTTTTTGTTATGTCCATGAAGGAGGATTTGTTTTATGCTGACCCAAAGACAAGCTGCACTGCAGGGAAAAATCACTGACCAGATGGCGGAAGTGGCCCGCCAAGAAGGGGTAACTCCTGAATTCATCCGGGATGGAGTGGCCAAAGGCACCATCTGCATCCCCGCCAACATCAACCACAAGAACCTGATTCCCCGCGGGGTGGGCGAAGGCCTTTCCACCAAGGTGAACGCCAACATCGGGACTTCTTCTGCGTTTCCGGATCCCGCTCCGGAACTGGATAAACTGAAAGCCGCCATCGACGCTGGGGCTGATGCAGTGATGGATCTTTCCACTGGCAACAACATCGATGCGTCCCGGAAGGCCATCATCGAACACTCCACCGTCATGGTGGGTACCGTCCCCATTTATCAGGCTACGGTCCAGGCCATCAAAGCCCACGGCAAAGTGACAGAAATGGATAAAAACGATATCTTCACCGTAGTGGAACAGCAGGCCAAGGACGGAGCCGACTTCATGACCATGCACTGCGGCCTCACCCGCCAGTGCCTCCACAACCTGATCAGTGAGGGACGGGAAATGGATATCGTCAGCCGGGGCGGCTCCTTCCTTTCCGGCTGGATGCTCCACAACGGCAAAGAAAATCCCTTCTATGAATTTTATGATGAAATCCTGGACATCTGCGCCAAGTATGATGTGACCATCAGCCTGGGAGACGGCTGCCGGCCCGGATGCCTGGCAGACGCTACTGACCGGACCCAGATCCAAGAACTGCTGAACCTGGGCGAGCTGACCCAGCGGGCCTGGGCCAAAGGGGTACAAGTCATGGTGGAAGGCCCTGGGCATGTTCCCTACAACCAGATTGCTACCAACATGCAGCTCCAGAAACGGATCTGCCATGGTGCTCCCTTCTATGTGCTGGGGCCCCTGGTCACCGATATCGCTCCCGGTTACGACCACATCACTTCCGCCATCGGAGGCACTCTGGCCGCCTTCACCGGAGCCAACTTCCTGTGCTACGTGACTCCTGCGGAACATCTGGGGCTGCCGGATATCAATGACGTCCGGGAGGGTGTGGTCGCTGCCCGGATCGCCGGTCATGCCGCTGACGTGGCCAAAGGGCTGCCTTCCGCCGTAGCCCAAGACCTGGCCATGGCCAAAGCCCGGAAAGTACTGGATTGGGATAAGCAGCTGAGCCTGGCCATCGATCCGGTCAAAGCCAAAGCCATCCGGTCCGCCAAGAACAAGAGCAGTGAAGAATACTGCTCCATGTGCGGCGACTACTGTGCTGTCAAAATCATGAACGAATACATGGATGAAGTGAAAGCGAAGAAGAATCAATAAAGGACAAAAAATGGGCTGTTGCACCATGCAGCAGCCCATTTTTTGTTCTTTTAAATCTGTCCCAGCGCCTTCAGGATCACTTCGGCGATGGCGGCGGAACCCACGTAAGTGCCGATGAAGATCACGCAGGCCAGGACCACAATCCGCCAGCCCGTTTTCTTAAAGGCATCCATATCCTTTCCGATGGAAATCCCTGCATAAGCCAGGATTGGCGTACACAAGGCCAGGAAGCCTACTTTCTTCATATACATATTGACGATTTCCGAACCTGGGAACCCAGGATAAGTCAGGATGCAGCCCAGGGTGGTGATATAAGCCACTGCCGGGATGCCGCCGGGGAGCACCCGGGCGGCAATGATGCCCGCCAGAGAGATGGCGATCAGGATCACCATGCCGGGCACAGCGTCCAAAAAAGGAATGTTGCTGGAAAGAGCATTGGCCACCAGAGAAAGGAAAGCCGTGATGATGAGGACCAGCGTGGTTTCAGGCAGGGTAAACGTTCTCATTTTCCTTCCTCCTCTTTGGTCAGCACATGACCGTATTTGATGATGCAACATTTCTTATAGAGCCATTCCGTCATGGGCAGAGCCAGGAACACAGCCATATACACCCCGTCCAGACCGGAAAGCATATTGGAAGCGGTGGCAAAAGCAGCCAGCTGGTCAGCCATTTCCGGATACATGACGGTGAGTGTCCCCAGGGAAGCGGACATCATGCTGGCGCTCCCCACCCCGGAAGCCATGGCCAGGGAATAGGGATGGAAGATTTTCAAGGCAGCCAGGAAAGAAGCCATGATCCCGAAGAACACGGTGCCACAGACAGTCCCTGCAATGTACACGCTCATGACGCCTCGGCCTTCCGGCGTATCCAGGCCGTACTTTTCACCGATCAGGGCCACATTGGGTTCCCGGGCGATGGAATGGGCGGCTCCGATGGTCTCCCGTTTCAGTCCAAATACCACTGCCAGAGGCACTCCCAGGAACACCGTCCCCAGGTTCCCGAATTCCTGGAGGATCAGGGCAGGGCTGGCGCTGATGATCTTCGGCAGGGTGGGCCCCACCAGGGTCCCATAACGGGCCATGAGCAGCATCAGGGTGATGCCTACCAAGGACCCGGCGTCTTCCATATCCTTTTGTTTGGTCAATTTGAAAAAGTTGGGAGTGGTCAGGATCCCCAGGATCAAAGCATACAGCATGGGGACGAACACCACTTTCCCCGGCCCCAGGCTAAAGGACTTGATACCGATCAGTTCCGCGATGACCACCAGGGCCATGGCGGTAATGTGCAGTTTCCAATTAATCATGGTCTGGTTCCTCCTCGCTGAAATAGCCGTCCAGTTTGGCAATGTATTCATCCTTGGTGAGCGCCGGTTTGAAATCGGCCAGGATCTTTTTGGCTTCCTTGGCGCCGTCGCTCAGCAGGTCGATGACCATGCCGGCAAAAGCTTTCCCGGGCAGCAGTGCCGCCGCTTTGAAATCCACCACTTTGAAGTCCGGTCCGTGGAGCAGTCCGTCCACCCCGCCGATGAAGGGATGGATGGCCGGCATCAGATGGGACACATCCCCCATGTCCGTAGAAGCACTGAAATGCCCCGCATTGGTGATTTTCACCTCCGGGAACGCTTCCTGGGCATTGTGGACGAACAGTTCATTCATTTCCTGGTTGCAGATGAGAGGCAGCTGGCCGGGCAGGGTATCGATGTTTACCTTGGCCCCGATAGCGGCACCTCCTGCCCGGAGGGCTGCATCCACTTTGGCGTTGGTCCGGTCGATGGCATCCATGGTCTTGGCCCGGACATAGGTCTCGATCCGCACATCGTCGGGCACATTGTTCACCAGGTCCCCGCCTTTGGTGATGATGGGATGGACCCGGATGGCATCGTCATCCCGGAAAGTCTCCCGCAGGGCATTGATTCCCATGATCCCCAGCATGGCGGCATTCAAGGCGTTGATTCCCTGGTCCGGAGCATCAGCGGCGTGGGCCGCTTTCCCCACATACTGGATGGTCTTGCCGATGAATCCGTTGCTGCTGGTGCCAATAGCCACCACCGGCTCCGGAGTCTTTTTCTGGGAATGGATCATCATGGCCATATCGATATCATCGAATTCCCCTTCGTAGATCAATTCCCCTTTCCCATGGAGAAAATGGAGCTTACCCTCCTTCCGCAGCTTTTTCCGGTAAGCGATCTGGACGTATTCTTCCGCCGGCACCCCGAAGAACACCACATTGCCGCACAGGTCCTTCATGACCCCAGTCTTGGCCAGTCCGTAGGCAGCTGCCAGCATGGAGGACTGCTGCATGTGATGACCGCAGGCATGGGCCGCCCCTGTATCCGGATCCGCTTTGGGATGTTCCGGACAGCCGATGGCATCCAATTCACCCAGGATGGCGATGGTAGGGCCGGGTTTTCCGCCCTTCAGCACCCCTTTGACGGCTGTGATGGCCATGCCCTTCCGATAGGGGATCCCCAGTTTGTCGAACTGTGCTGCCAGTTTTGCAGAAGTCTTGAATTCCTTGAAGCCGAATTCTGGCTCAGAAGCCACATCCGCTGCATAATCCTGCAGTTCCTGTGCAGAATCGTCAATCATCTTGAACACTTTTTGTTTCAATACTTCCTTATCCGTAATCTCCACTCCCCTAATGAAAAATGATTGTACGTCCTTATAATACTCTCATTTCACATTTTTATCAACAAATTTGTTTTATTTTACATAAGCAACTTTTTTTGTTACGTTTTGAGTGTAGAAAAAGGGCTGTTGCGCATGCAACAGTCCTTCTCTGTCAGCGGCCAACGGTCAACGGCCGGTGGATATCAATTTTAGCAAATTGATTTTGAAATTATAAAAACAATGACGCACCAAACTCGGTTTGCCGTTGATCAATGCTCGCTTTGCTGGCTTCCTTGGGCCGTTGACCGTTGACAGCAGCCTCACCCAATCAGCAGCACACTCAAATCATTCACATTGGTCCCGGTTGCGCCGGTGATCAGGAGGCCTCCCGTCTTTTCTAGGGCATGGTAGGCATCATTCTGGTCCAACACGTCAGAAATGGCCACTCCCTGTTCCGCCAGCTTCCGTTTCGTATGGCCGTCTGCAAAACCTCCGGCTGCATCTGTAGGTCCGTCCGTCCCATCGCTGCCGAAGGAGAACACTGCCACATTTTCCAGTCCGGCAATGCCTTCCGCCGCTGCCAGCGCCATTTCTTGATTCCGGCCGCCTTTGCCATGGCCATGGAGATGGACCACGGTCTCTCCTCCAGCCAGTATAGCCAGCTTCTTCCCGCTGGAAGCATACTGCCGTCCGATGGCTGCCAAGAAACTTCCGGCTTCCTTGGCCTGGCAGTTCAGGCTGGTGGTCAAGAGACAGGTCTCATACCCCAGTTTTTCCGCCGCCTGCTGGCCCGCTGCAGCCAGTTCCGTCACGCTGCCAGTGATGACCGTTTCCACATTGTCCAGGGTCTTCGGGGTTTCCTCCTGGAGGGCCTGTTCCGCATCGGCCGGCAGTTGGATCTTGAACTTCCGGATAGCAGCCAAGGCTTCCCCGCAGGTGGAGGAATCCGGATAAGCCGGACCGGAAGCGATCATATCCAAGGGATCTCCGATGATGTCGCTGAGGACGATGGCATAGACTTTCGCCGGTGCGCAGAGACGGGCAAATTTCCCGCCCTTCACACTGCTCAGCCGCTTCCGTATGGTATTCATGGAAACGATGTCCGCCCCGCTGGCCAACAGATCGGAGGTAATGGACTGAAGCTCCTGCAGAGAAATCAGCGGTTTTTCAAAAAGAGCTGACCCGCCGCCGCTGATCAAGAACAGCACCGTATCCTCCTCCTGGAGGCCCTGGACCAGTTCGATGGCCCGCTGGGTGGCTTTCAGGGAATTATCATCGGGCACCGGATGGCCGGCTTCCCAGATTTCCAGAGGGGGCAGGGCTCCCTTGCTGTGGCCGTATTTGGTAATCACAATCCCAGCAGAGATCCGTCCGTCCAGGATTCCCACTGCTGTCTTGGCCATCTGCCAGGCAGCTTTGCCGATGGCTACCAGGACGATTTTCCCTTTGCCGAATCCTTTATGTTCCAAAGCCTTTGCCACAGCTGCATCCGGCAGAGAGGCCCGGATAGCCGTCTGCATGATGGTTTCTGCATCTGTACGTAAAGTCATGCTGTTTCCCCCTTCAATGTTGATGCGAACTGGTTCCATTATAGCATATGGAAAAACGTAATACGCAGAAAACCTATCCCCTTCAGCAAGTCATGGTTTCAATGAATCCCTTCTGCTGGAAGCGGTTCGGCAAAAGTTCTGGAAAGGACAGCTGGCCGTTTGCATATCTCGTTTTCTGGGATATCGCCAATTGCCGCAGTAAGACTGCCCTGGCTGCAATGGATCTTTTTTGCGTACACAGCCATACAGCGTCTCCTGCCTTCCGCTCTTCTCCCTTTCCATTACGCACCGACCTGGTTCACCGGTTTCCCCTGGAGGAAGGCTTTCAGGTTCCCGACAGCGATATCCATGAGCCGCTGCCGACTCTCTTTGGCTCCCCAGGACATATGCGGAGTGATGATGCAGTTCTTGGCCTTCAGCAGGGGATTGTCCCCCCGGATAGGCTCCGTGGACACCACATCCACGCCGGCAGCATATACTTTGCCGGAATCCAGGGCTTCTGCCAGATCTTTTTCGTTGACCAGGGGCCCCCGGCTGTTATTGATGAGGATGACCCCATCTTTCATCTTTGCGATATTTTCCCGGCAGATGATATTCTCAGTATCTGCAAACAAAGGACAATGGAGGACGATCACATCGGAACGGGCGAATAGTTCCTCTTTATCCACATAGTCGGCGATCTGTTTTCCCGCATCATTGGGATAAGCATCATTGGCCAGGACTTTCATACCCAGTGCTTTGGCGATCCGTCCCGTAGTCTGGCCGATCCGTCCGAAGCCGATGATCCCCATGGTCTTGCCTGCCAGTTCAATCAGCGGATAATCCCAGAAACACCAGTCTTTGCAGTTTTCCCAGGCTCCCTGATGGACGGCCTGGTCATGATGGCCCACCCGGTTGCAGATTTCCAGCAGCAGGGCGATGGCGAACTGTCCCACGGCAGCAGTCCCGTAAGTAGGGATGTTGGTCACCACGATACCCCGCTCCTTGGCTGCCGCCACATCCACCACATTGTAGCCGGTAGCCAGGACCCCGATGAATCCCAGATGAGGACAGCGGTCGATGACTCCTTTGGACAAGGGTGTCTTATTGGTGAATACGATTTCCGCATCTCCGATCCGTTGGAGGATCTCGTTTTCATCCGTTACAGAAGTCCGATCATAGACCTGTAGATCACCCAGCGCTGCCATTCCATCCCAGCTGATATCTCCAGGATTCAAGGTATATCCATCCAATACGACGATTTTCTTCATGTTCTAGCCCTCTTTCTTTTTACTTTTCCAGCTTTGTGTCATTTCCATAGACACTCAATTCCACCAAGTTCCCATCGGGATCCCGAAGATACAAGCTCTCCATGGTCCCACCGGCCCCATGGCGCTGGCAGGGACCCTCTTCCACCGGATATCCGGCAGCAAGTACCTCTTTCCGGACCTTTTCTAAGGGGCCTTTGACAACCAGACAGAAGTCCAAGCTCCCAGGAGTGGGGCAGGCAGCTGCCGGCAGGAACTCAGCCTTCCGAGTATGGATATTGATTTTCTCCCGGCCGAAACGCAGGGCATAGCGGCCATTGGTTTCTTCCACCCTCATATGCAGGATGTCCCGATAAAATTCCAGACATTTTTCCAGATTTCCGGTGGTCAGCACAAAATGGTCCAAGCGTTCGATCTGCATACCCTATTCCCTTCCTTTTACACAAAAATCCTGAACAAGCCCAAAAACGCCAGCAGTGTCAGTAACCCAATGGACCCAATGGCCCACAGGAGCAATTCCAAGAACAATTTTTCCGCCGGATATTTCTTTCCATATTCGGCATCGGTCCCGCAGGCCCCCATGATCACGGCGCCCCCTGTAGAAGCAGGGCTCAAGCCTGCCACAGAAGCAAAGAGAGCCACCACGCTGACCAATTCAGACAAAGGGACAGTTCCGCCCAGGTTCTCTCCTACAAGGCCCACAGTTGGGAGCAGCGTGGGGAATACCACCCCTATGGCGGAAGAGAACCAACTCATGACCCCAGCCAGGAGGCCCATCAGGGCACCGGCGGTGGAAGGTGTCATGGCTTTGGAAATTGCTTGGGCCAAAAGATTGATTCCCCCTGTAGCAATGACCAGATTCATCAGGACACCCACACCGCAGACCATGATCAGGGTGCTCCAGGGAACACTTTTGAAAGCCGTCTTTTCATCTCCGATCCCCAGAAGGATCAAAAGTGCTGCCATCAAGAACGAAGCCAGCCCCACATTCATCCCCAGCTTGAGGACCAATAGGATCATCACCGCTACACTGCCCAGTGCAATCAGTTGTGCAGTCGTATAATGCAGGTCATCCACCGTCCGGGAAGTCTTTTCCGGTGCCTTGATCTGATATCCCTTGTAAAAGAAGAATACCAGCACCGCCAATACCAGTGTACCCAAAAAAGTGTCCAGGAGCAAGATGCTATTGGGAACCATGATTCCCTGTTTGCCAAGGATTTCCTGGATCAGGACCCCTTCCGGAGTAATCGGCGAGAAACGGCCGCAGTAAGTCCCCAGATTCCCCAACAGCAACAACATGATAGGGTGATATCCGGTTTCATGCGCCAAAGGAACCGCCACCGCTGCCGCAAAAGCCATGGCCGGCACACAGCCAGGGCCGATGGCCGCAAATACGAACCCCACCCCATAAACCAGAGGTGGAACCAACCACACATGGCGTCCGAAGAGACCGACCAGTTTCCGCATGCTCAATTCGATGCAGCCGTTGCTTTGGATGATCCCGAAAAACAGGGTGATTCCCAGGAGGATCATAAACAAATTGGCACTGAACCCGGCAATGATCTTCGACCCTTTAAACAATCCAGTGCCATAGCCCAGGATCACTGCACCGGCAATGGCCAGCAGCCCCACATTCAGCTTTCTCACGAACCCTACCAGAACTGTAAAGAGCAGAAGCAAAAGCGCAGCCAATCCAATATCCATTTTCTTCTCCTTATACCTGACGGATCACACAGGGTTTTTCCGGAATATTGATCTGATGGCCGCTGAAGTTCCCGTCGATGACAGAGTGGACATATTTGGCGGTTTTTAGCAGCGCTGCAAAATCGATTCCCGTATCATACCCGCATTTGTTCAGCATATAGACCAAGTCTTCCGTAGAGGTATTTCCAGAGGCTCCGGGAGCAAAAGGACATCCTCCCAACCCGCCGACAGCACTCTGGACACTGTCCGCCCCATTCTGCAGGGCTACATAACTGTTCAGGATCCCCATATTCCTGGTATCATGGATATGGACATTGAATTCATCGGCCGGAAAGGCCTTTTTTACAGTCCGGAATACTTTTTCCACCAGGGTAGGATAAGCCAATCCTACCGTATCACAAAGGGTAAACGCCCGGATGCCCAAGTCATGGAGTTTCCCCACCAATTCTACCAGTGCCTCTACCGGCATCTCGCCTTCAAAGGGGCAGCCAAAAGCGGTGGCGATATCCTGCGTGATCTTCACATCGGGAAATGCCTGGCGGATTTTTTTCATCTCTTCGATGGATTGGGCCACAGTCCGTTTCACATTGTTCATATTGTGGGATTCGCTCAAGGAAAGGACTGGAGAAATTTCCGTAAGGCCTGCTTCCACTGCCAGCCTGGCCCCGGTGAAATTGGGGACCAGGGCGAACAGTTTGTCTTTGGGATATTTCGCCAAGCAGTATTCTACCACCTGACGGCAGTCCCGGAGCTGAGGGATCGCTTTGGGACTGACAAAGGAAGTGACTTGGATTTTCTGGAATCCTGCAGCCATCAGCTGATCGATAATATGCAGTTTTGTTTCCGTGGGAATGAATTCTTTGACATTCTGGAATCCGTCTCTCGGTCCGATTTCTACCACTTTGACTTTTTTCATGATTGCCACCTCTTAAAATACTCCTTTTTCCAATGCATCCAAATACTCTTCATGAGTCATCCCCAGTTTCTTCTGGAGGATCATTTCCGTGTGCTGGCCCAAAGTAGGCGCTGGGCGGGTAATGGAGACCTTTTCATGGGTAAACTTCAGCTGACTGCCCGTAACCTTGATCTTTCCGGCCACCGGATGTTCCATTTCCACAAACATTTCCCGTGCTCCAGCAATATGAGGATCTTTGACCACCCGGTCGATGGTATTGACCGGGGAAGAAGGGATGCCCGCTTTCAACATGATATCCACAATGTCATCGATATTCCGTTCCCGGGTCCAAGCTTCGATGATTTCTTTCAGCGGTTCATGGTTTTCTACCCGCTTGATATTGGTTGCAAACCGTTCTTCTTCCAGAGCCGGGATCTTCAAGACTCCTTTCAGCAGATTGTAGAGTTTGTCGTTCCCGCAGGCAATGATGACCATGCCGTCTTTGGCATCGAAGGAATCATAAGGATAAATGGCTTCATACCGATTGCCGATCCGGGTGGGTACCCTGCCGGTACACAGGTAAATCATATTGATGATTTCCAGCGAGGAAACCATGGAATCCACCAGGGCCACATCCACTTTGTCCCCCTTGCCCGTTTTCAGACGATGGGCATAGGCTGCCAGGACGCCCACACAGCAGCTGACTCCGCCCATCACATCGGAAATTGCAGTACCAGTCCGGGTGGGTTTTCCTCCCGGCCATCCGGTGGTACTCATCAGTCCGCTCATGGCCTGTCCCAGGATGTCATATCCCGGCCGCTGGGAATAAGGTCCATAGTCGCCGAAGCCAGAAACGGCTCCGTACACAATGGCCGGATTGATTTTTTGGAGTTCTTCATACCCCAGCCCCAGTTTTTCCATAACCCCCGGGCGGAAATTTTCCAGGACGATATCACTTTGCTTCACCAGTTCCCGGAAGATTTCCTTCCCTTTTTCACTTTTCAGGTTCAGGGTCATGCCCCATTTATTGCGGTTCAGATTCATAAAATAGGCACTTTCACCATGGACAATGGGAGCATTTTTCCGGGAGTCATCGCCTCTTCCGGGCATTTCGATTTTAATGACTTCTGCCCCCATATCTGCCAGCATCATCCCGCAGTAAGGTCCGGCCAACACCCGTGTCAGATCCAATACTTTCACTCCATCCAGCATGCCTTTTCCGTTCATTTTCATTTCTCCTTTCAGAATGGATTCTTGTCTGCCCTGTTTTATTGCAAAATCTATGCCAATTCAAAAATTTCTTTTAATTCCAAAAAAAAATATGTTTCTCGCCCGCTTAGAAGGCAAAAAAGGCTCCTGCAAAACAGAATTTTCTCGTTTTGCAGGAGTCATCCAGGCTTCTTCGAAATTGATTGTTTCAAATCGTTTCATTTTATTTCATTTATTTTCTATATTATATTTCTTCATTTTCCGCCATAAGGTGCTGCGGCTGTATCCTAAGGCAGCCGCTGTTTTAGCTAGATCAAGACCATTTTCCTTCAGGACCCGGAGGATCCGTTCCCGTTCCCATTCCATCAGCTCGCTGCCAGGAGCCTTCCCGCCCGTTTCTTGGATCTGTGGCAGAGACTGGAGCAGATACCGCTGGATAAAATCAGAACCAGCTCCCTGCTGGAGGAGCAGACTGAGCCGTTCCAGCAAGTTGGACAGTTCCCGCACATTTCCCGGCCAGCTGTAACCCTGGAGCTTTTCCAAGATTCCACAGACTGTTTTCCGGCTGTTTCCGTCATTTTCCGGCCAAAGCCCGTTGAAAAGTTCCATACCAAGAGAAAGGACGTCTTCCTGCCGTTCCCGCAAAGGCGGCAGATACAAGTTCAGGACATTCAGCCGATAATAAAGGTCTGCCCGGAACTTTTTCTCCTGGATCTCTTCCAGCAGGTTCCGGTTGGTGGCCGCAATGATCCGGATGTCCACAGGAGTCACCGCATCGCTGCCCAATCTCCTGACTTCCTTTTCCTGGAGTACCCGGAGCAGCTGCACCTGGGTAGCTACCGGCATCTCTCCGATTTCATCCAGGAAGATCGTGCCTTGATGTGCCATTTCAAACAGTCCTTTTTTCCCGCCCCGGCTGGCACCGGTAAAGGCGCCTTCCACATACCCGAAGAGCTCTGATTCCAGGAGATCCCGGGGAAAAGCACCGCAGTTGACGGCCACAAAGGGGCCTCCAGCCCGACGACTGGCATTGTGGATGCTTTGGGCAAACATTTCTTTTCCTGTCCCGGTTTCTCCCTGGATCAGGATGGTGGCATCTGTCTTGGAAAATTGCTCTGCCAGAGAGACGGTATCCCGGAGCTGTCGGGATCCGCCTTTGATATCCGCAAAATGATATTTGGCCGTCAGTCCTTTTTGGTGGAGCTGGATCCGGATTTTCTGTTCCTGGGCCTGGAGTTTCTTCACATCCTGGAAGATTCCTACGGCCCCCAGAGTACGTCCTTCTACCTCAATAGGCAGCAGATTGGCAGAAACCAAATTCCCTGCCAAACGGTGGATTTCTCCCAGCCGGGGCTTGCCTCCCTGCAGCACTTCCAGCATCCGGACCTTTCGGATGGCTTCCGTCAAATGCCGAGGATTTTCTCCGGCAGGATTCCCCAAAAGCATCCTGGCCCTTTCGTTCATAAGATCCGGCCGTCCCTGGCTGTCAATGGACAGCACCGCATCATGGGTATAGTTCAGGATCAGGCCATACCGTTCCAGCTGCAGTTTCAGGGCCTGCTGTTTCTTTTCTTCATTTTTCTGTACTTCCAGCCATTGGACAGCGGTTTCCATGGCCAAAAGCAAAGAATCCACTGAACTTTCAATGGTGATATGTTCCAGTCCTTCTTGTGCGGAAAAACGGGCGCTGTCCGCACCGCCAACGCTCAAGACTGCTCCGTCCTTTACGGCTTCTGCAACAGCTTCCGCACACTGTTCCAAGGAAGAAAAAGTATAATACAGTGCCTGGATATGCTGGAGACTGCAGGCCGTCTTCACATCTGCCGGAATCCTTCCGTATGAGAACAATGCCACCTTTCCCTGGATGGCGGCTGCTTTTTCCAGGGCATCTACATAATCAGCCAAGGTCATGCCAATTTCCACGGTAGGAACGGCAAACTGTGCTTCCAGTATTTTCTTCGTCCCCCGGCGGCTGATGAACAGCCTGGCTCCTGCCTTGATCAATTTTTCTCCCACTGACAGGGCATCGCCGAGAGAAGCCTTCACCACCCCGATGGGAAAACGATGTTCCTGCACAAGCTGCCGGCTCCGCCGCAAAAGTTCTTCCGTAGGGGCAATCAACCATATCTGCCTATTTTGAGAAGAATCCATGATATCTTCCTTTCCCGTTTTTACCCATTATACTCTATTTCGCAACTTCCTGAAAAACACCTGGAATTCCAGCATAACCTTGCACCAAAGTCCGGGGGGATGGTACAATGGGGCAAACAGCTGAAAAAGGAGTCTTTCCATGGCTTTATATCATGATTTTCTTGCCTGGCTGCCAACTCTCCTGATCTTGGGGGTGACGGTCCTGTTTTACATCGGCTTCCGGATCGTCAGCATCCGGGTCATCCGGTTCATCCTGGATAAACTGCCCTTTGCCGCTGATGAAAACATCGCTGCAGCGGTTTACCGGCCCGGTCGGATGGCCATCGGAGTTTTCGGGACTTACACAGCCCTGGCCAATTCTCCCTGGGAAAGATTGGCCCAGACGGTCTTTGTTTCCAACTCCGTATCTTCCCTGCTGATCATCGCCTTTTACTGGAGCCTGTACAATTTCAGTTCCACCACCAATGTGCTCTTCAACCACTTTTTCAACAAGTCCGGCAAGAAATTGGATCCGGCCATCAGCGGCCTGTTCTCTTCTTTCTTCCATGCTCTGATCCTGTTTTTTGCCCTGGCCACCGTCCTGAGCACCTGGGGCTTCAACATCAGCGGCTTCATCGCCGGGCTCTCCATCGGCGGGCTGGCCGTCTCCCTGGCGGCCAAGGATTCCCTGGCCAACATCTTTGCCTGTCTGGTGATCCTGATGGACCAGCCTTTCCATGTAGGAGACTGGATCATCTGCAACAATGTGGAAGGAATCGTGGAATCCATTTCCTTCCGGAGCACCAACGTCCGGACCTTCACCCAGGCCTTGGTGTATATCCCCAACTCCTTGATCATCAGCACCCCCATCCAGAATTTCACCAACCGGCACATGCGCCGGCTGGAAATGACCCTCGGAGTCACCTATGACAGCACCCGGGAGCAGATGGAAGAGCTGGTCCGGAAAATCACGGAATTTCTCCGACAGGATCCAGATATCATGGAGGAAGGGATCACCGTGGCTTTTTCCAATATGGGAGCCAGCAGCCTGGATATCAGCATCGTCTGTTACTGCTGTCATACAGGTTATGACAAGTACATGAAAAGCAAGGAACGGATCAACCTGGAACTGATGCGGCTGCTGGAAGAAACCGGCACCAGCGCTGCCTTTCCCAGCACCAGTGTGTATATTGAAAAAGGACCGGCCGCCTGAGCGGCTGGTCCTTTTTCGTCGGCCTTACAGTCCTTCCTTCCGTACCAACTCTATAATATACTCCGTAGTCTTGTCGAAATCTTCGTCCACGGGGATGGTGTAATCGGCGTATTTCAGATACAGGGGCATCCGCTCCCGGTACAGCTGGGTGAGCCGGTCTTCTGCAGAATTCAGCAGGGGCCGGCTCACTTTGTCCACGCAGCCAGCAATGGCTGCCAGGTCCCGGTTCAAGAAAAAGATTTTGCCCGTTGCCTGGAGAAAAGCGATATTTTCCGGCCGTTTCACCACCCCGCCTCCGCAGGAAATAATGATGCCGTCCATGGCAGAAAGGGTCTTCACTGCAGCCGTTTCCGCCCGGCGGAACACGTCTTCCCCTTCCTGGAACAAGTCCTTGATGGTGCGTCCGGTCTGTTCCACCACCTTGTCATCCGCATCCAGCACCGGCCGTCCCAGAGCCTTGCTCAGCTTCCGTCCGATGGTGGTCTTGCCGGCTCCGGGCATCCCGATGAGTACGATATTAGCCATGGAAAGTTGCCTCCAATTGTTGCATGATTTCCGGGATCAGTTCCGGATCCATTTTTTTCTGCTGCCAGATTTCTTCAGAGGCCACGGCCTGGGCCACCAGCATGTATAGGCCGTTGCAGGTCCGGGCTCCTGTCTCCCGGGCATCGGCCAGGAAGCGGGTTTCCCCTGGATTATAGATGATATCCACAGCCGCAGCGAACCGGGCAGTGAACGCTGCCGAAACCGGGCTTTCCCCCACTTTGGGGAACATGCCCACTGGGGTGGTATTGATGATTACCTGACCGCCTCTTCCTTCCCGTTCTGCTGATCCATAAGTCTCCAGCAGGGTGTCCGGCCGCTGTGCCAAGAAATGGGCCAATGCGTCCTCCGCCTTCGCCCGGTCCCGGACCAGGATTCGGATGGAAGCCGCCCTGCGGTCCGCCAGTACCTGAAGGACCGCTTTGGCTGCCCCGCCGTTGCCCAGGACGGTCACTGCTGCCCCCTCCAGGGAGATCCCAGCCGCCTGGAGCATCCGATCAAAACCCAGATAATCCGTATTGTACCCCTTCACTCCCTGGGGAGTAAAAGACAGGGTATTCACCGCTCCGATCTTTGCGGCTTCCGGCGCAATGGCTGTCAGATACGGCAGCACAGTTTCTTTGTAAGGGATGGTCACATTGCTGCCCCGGAGCCCCTCTGGATTTTCCTGGACAAAAGAGGCGACCTCTTCTGGTCCCCGTTCCAGGAGCTCATAGGTATCCTCCGTGCCCAGGGCCCGAAAGAGCGCCTGATGGATCTGGGGCGACAGGCTGTGCCCCAGCACCCTTCCCAACAATCCAAATTTCATGATTCTTTTTCTTCCTTTCCGTGATCCGCCGGATAATTCCCCAGGATCTTGCATTCCGTGGTGTCTTCCGGCAGATCTCCCAAGGCTTTCTGCACCGCTGGATCCGTCAGATGGCCGGTGATATCGATGTGGAAATAATATTCCCAAGGCCTTCCTGGTATGGGCCGGGATTCGATGTTGGTCATATTGATCCGGTACCGGGCAAAATGGGACAGGACCCGATATAAGGACCCGGGCTGATGCTTCAGGCTGACGATCAGGGTGATCTTGTCTGCTTCCGGCACCAGTTCCCGCTGCCGGCTGAGGATGATGAACCGGGTATAATTGCTCTGGTTGGTATTGATGCCCCGGGCCAGGATGGCCAGTCCATACTGTTCCGCCGCTTGGGCGCCGGCTACCGCCGCCATATGGGGATCTTTTTTCTGGGCTACCAATTCTGCCGCTTTGGCCGTATTGAAATAATTGAATTGCCGCATGGCAGGGTGTTCTTTGAAGAATACCTGGCACTGGGAAAACCCCTGGGGATGGGAATAGACTTCGGTGATCCCTTCCAATTTGGCTCCTGGACAGGCCAGGAGGCAGTGCTCCACCTTGACGATTTTTTCCCCCACGATGGAAGCGCCATACCGCCGGACCAAGTCGTACACATCGGTGATCCCTCCCGTGGAAGAATTCTCGATGGGCAGCACGCCATACCGTACCTTCCCTTCCATCACAGCCTGGATCACGTCCTCGAACAGCATGAAGTTCCTGGCGTCCACCGGTTTCCCGGCAAAATAAGTCTGGAGGGCCAGATGGCTGTACGCCCCGGGCACCCCTTGATAGCCTACAGGAATGGTTTCTTCTGCCATGGTTTACCTCCGTTCTGCCAGCAGGGACAGATCCAGCAGAGTCCAAGCCGTGACGGCTTCGATCACCGGGACAGCCCGGGGCAGGATGCAGGGATCGTGGCGTCCGGTGACTTCCAGGGTGGTGTTTTCTCCTGTAACCACATTCACTGTATGCTGGGTCTTGCCGATGGAAGGGGTTGGTTTGACGGCCACCGTGAACAACAGCGGCATCCCATTGCTGATTCCCCCGGTGACGCCTCCATTGTGGTTGGTGGTACAGACCACTTTTCCATCTTGATAGGTCATGGGATCATTGGCCTCGCTGCCCCGCATTTCTGCCAAGCCGAAACCGTCTCCGAAAGCGATGCCCTTCACTGCCGGAACAGAGAACAGGGCATGGCTCAGTCGGCTTTCCACGGAATCGAAATAGGGTTCTCCCAACCCCACCGGCAGACCGATGGCCATACATTCGATGGTACCACCTACGGAATCTTTTTCTTTCTGGGCTTCCGTGATCCGGGCCGCCATGGCTTCCCGGACAGAAGGATCCAGCACCGGCAGGGTCTCATCTCCCATAGCCCGGAGGGTCTCCGCCGTTTCTCCCAGAGGATCGAATTTCCGGTCCCGGACTCCTGCCAGGGCGGCCACATGGGCGCCTACCGTTATCCCTCTGGCCGCCAGCAGCTGTTTGGCCACGGCACCGGCAAAGACCAGAGGGGCTGTGAGCCTGCCGGAAAAGCTGCCCCCGCCCCGATAGTCATTGCAGCCGTGGAACTTCACATAGCCCGGATAATCCCCATGGCCCGGCCGCATGATTTCTTTCATCTTGCTGTAATCTTTGGAATGGGCATTGCTGTTGGGGATCCGGGCACAGAGGGCCATGCCCGTAGTCCGTCCGTTGAAAAAGCCGCTTTCGATGCTGACACTGTCACTTTCCTTCCGGGGCGTAGCCAGTTTGCTGTTGCCAGGGGCCCGCCGTTTCATTTCCCGGGCAATGGCTTCCTGGTCCAGTTCGATGCCCGCCGGCAGCCCGTCGATCACCACCCCGATGGAGGGTCCATGGGATTCTCCAAAAATGGTCAGCTTGATCTGCTCACCCATCACACTGCTCATAATGTCCTCCTAACGCTGCAAAATCCTCCCAGAAATCCGGATAGGATTTGGCCACACACTCGGCTCCCACCAAGGTCAGCGGTTCCCGGCACAGGATGCTGGCCACGGCCAGGCTCATGGCGATCCGATGGTCGTTCCAGCATTCCACGGTGCCTCCGCCCAGTTCCACCACCCCATCGATGGACAGGCCATCCGGCCGTTCAGTGATCTTGGCACCCAGCTTGTTCAATTCCGTGGTCATGGCCTGCAGCCGGTCACATTCTTTCAGCCGCAGCCGTTCGGCGTGGATGATTTCCGTATGGCCCTGGCTGAGGGCAGCTGCCACCGTCAATACCGGGATGATATCCGGACAGTCCCCCCCGTCGATAGTAGTACCCAAAGGCACCGCCGGCCGGCTCACCAGTTTTTCTCCTTCAAAGACCACCTGTCCCCCCATCCGCTGGAGGATAGGGATGATGGCCCTGTCCCCCTGGAGGGAGTCAGGATCCATCCCCAATAAGTTGATGGTCCGCCCCAGCATCCCAGCGGTGAGCCAGAAGGCCGCTTGGGAATAATCCCCTTCCACAGCGCCCTGCCGAGGCTGGTACTGCTGGTTCCCAAGGATCCGGTACCATCGATAGTTTTCGTGTTCGATCCGGATGCCGTACTTTTGCAAAGCGGAAAGGGTCAAAGCGATGTAGCTCTGGCTTTCCAGCTTCCCGGTGATTTCCAGGGTGGAATCCCCGTCCAGCAAGGGCAGGGCAAAGAGCAGCCCGCTGATGAACTGGCTGCTCACATCGCCGGGCAGAGTAAATTTACCCGGCCGGAGAGGGCCCCGGACTTTTAGAGGGAAATTGTCCGTGTCACTCCCTTTTTGGAACAGCAGTCCCTGTTCCTGGAAAATGGCTTCATAGGGATCCAAGGGCCGGCTGCCCAGCTTCCCAGAACCGATGAACGTGAAGGTTTCCCCGGAGACCGCTGCCAGGGGGATCAGGAAACGAAGGGTGGACCCGGATTCTCCGCAGTCCAGGACCTTTCCCGCCTGACGGGGCCGGCATCCCTCCACAGCAAAGCCCGTACGGCCACCAGTTTCCTCCTGGGAAGTGATTTCCGCCCCCAGCTGCCGGAGACAGTCACAGGTGGCCAAAATATCTTTGCTGAGGCTCACTTCTTCTACCTGACTCTTTCCCTGGGCCAGGGCCGCACAGATCAGGGCCCTGTGGCCCATGCTTTTGGAAGAAGGTACCCGGAGCGTTCCGGAGAGAGAGCCCGGCTCAATGCGCAACGTGGTCATGATTCCATCCTTTCACATAGGGTTCCAGATCTGCAAAGGCCACTTTTTTCAGCAGGTGCTTCCCGATTTCCGGAACAATGATCAAGGTAATCTGGTTCCCCCGTTTCTTCTTGTCCATAGCAATCCCCGCCAGTACGTCCTGGTCACTGATGGAGTCTTCCGTAGGGATCTGGTATCTTTCCAGCAAATGCTGGATCCGGTCCGCCGTGCCCGGTTGGGTCAGCCCCATCTTTTCCGTGTTCCGGGTCAGCCGCACCATGCCGATGGCCACTCCTTCCCCATGGGTGTATTTCTCATAATGGTAGTACCGTTCCACTGCATGGCCGATGGTATGGCCGAAATTCAGCACCATCCGAGCCCCCACATCCCGTTCGTCTTCTTCCACCACCTTCACTTTCAATCGGCAGCAGGCCGCACTGATTTCGGCTGCATGAGCCAAGATGTCTTCGTCTCCCTGGAACTGCTCCAGCCGGGCAAACAGATCCGGATCGCCGAAAGCGGCACATTTGATCACTTCCGCCAGCCCGTCGTGGAGATACCGCCGGTCCAGGCTCCGGAGAAGTTCTGGATCCATCAGGACCCCTTTGGGCTGATAGAAGGCGCCTACCAGGTTTTTCCCTTCCGGCAGGTCCACAGCCACCTTGCCCCCTACACTGCTGTCGATCTGAGCCAGGAGGGTAGTCGGAATCTGGATGAAATCCACTCCCCGGAGGAAGCTGGCCGCCACAAAGCCTCCCAGATCCCCAGGGACGCCGCCCCCCAGGGTAATCACCAAGTCGCTGCGGGTCATACCGAAATCGGCACAGGCCCGGACCATGCGGCCGAAGGTTTCCAGGTTCTTATGGTCTTCCCCGGCTTCCATCACCAGCCGGCGGACGGCAAACCCCTGTTCCCGGAGCTGCTGTTCCAGGCTTTTTCCATAGAGCCCGTCAACGGTCCGGTCCGTAAGGATGGCCGCCTTGTCCGCCTTAGACAGGGCACGGACCTTTTTCCCCATGGCAGCCCAGGAATGGGCGGCAATTTCAATGGTATAGGATTTTTCTCCCAGCTCAACGAAGATTTTTTCCATAGAACATATCCCTTCTTTTCTTTTTGGCCTGCTCCATCATCTGTTCCAGTTCTTCTCGGTCATCCTGCTGGAGGGCGCTCTTCCAGTGCTCCAGCTGCAGCTCCAATTTGTTGATTTCCCGGAGCACCGGTCCTTTGTTCAGAAGGAAAAGATCGCTCCACAGGGCCGCATTGATGTCCGCCACCCGGGTGGCATCCCGGAAGGAGCCGGCCACGAAGTACTTAGTATTTTCCTGCATAGAATCGCTGTTGATCAAGGATACCGCCATCACATGGGGCAGATCACTGGTATAGGCAATGATGCTGTCATGCTCTTCCACGGTCAGTTCCACCACCCGGGCACAGCCCAGCTCATAGGCCATATTCCGCAGCCAGGCTTCATGGTCCGGCAGGTTGTTTGCCCGGCGGATCAAGATGAAATTGGCCCCCTGGAAAATCTGGGAAGTGCTCTGGCTGTAGCCCTTGCCTTCCCGGCCCGCCATGGGATGGGTGGGGACGAAATCCATAGACCGCCCCAAGAGTGCATCCACTTGGTCGGGGATGCTCCCCTTGATCCCCATCACATCGGTGAGGAGCACATCCGGCTTGAAATACTGGACATGTTCCCGGACAAAGGGGACAAAGGCGCTGGGATACATGCAGCAGATGATCACATCCGCCTCCCGGAGAAGTTCCGGGTTCCCGTCCGCCAATTCCGTCACATAGCCTTCATCCTTGGCCATGAGAGAGACGATATGGTTCCGGTCCATCCCGATGATCCGTTTTACCTTCTGGCTCTTCAATGCCTTGGCGTAAGATCCGCCGATCAGCCCCAGCCCCACAATTGCAACTACTGTGTCCTGCAGTTTCTTCATTGCCATTTCCTTCCTGTTTCCGTCTTTACAGTTCCCGTCCTACAACCGGAGCCAGGAGCCGCAAGTCCTGCATCAGCCGGTCAAAATCCGGCAAGGAGAGGCTCTGGGCCCCGTCACACCAGGCGTGCTGGGGATCGTTGTGAGTTTCGATGATCAGGCCGTCCGCCCCTGCTGCAATGGCCGCTTTGGACATAGTGGGCACCATCCAGGCCTTTCCGGTAGCATGGCTGGGATCCACGATCACCGGCAGATGGCTCAGCCGCTTCACCGCCTGTACAGCAGAAAGATCCAGGGTGTTCCGGGTATAAGTTTCAAAGGTCCGGATGCCCCGTTCACAGAGGATGACGTTCTCATTGCCTTCCGACATGATGTATTCCGCGCTCATGAGCCATTCTTCGATGGTGGCGGACAGTCCCCGCTTCAGGAGGATGGGTTTCTTCAGTTTTCCCAGTTCTTTCAGCAGGGTGAAGTTCTGCATATTCCGGGCCCCCACCTGGATCAAGTCCACTTTTTCCACAAATTCATCGATCTTGTCCGCAGACATGATTTCCGTCACAATGGGCAGATGGTTGGCATTCCCTGCCTGGCGGATCATGTCCAGACCCTTGTCGCCCAACCCCTGGAAGGAGTAAGGAGAAGTACGGGGTTTGAACGCCCCGCCCCGAAGCATGGCTGCTCCGCTCTGTTTCACAGAGGCGGCAATGGTGTCCATCTGCTGCTGGCCTTCCACCGAACAGGGACCGGCAATGACCACCAGCTTTTTGCCGCCCACTTTCACCCCGCTGACGTCGATGATGGAATCATCCGGATGGAACATCCGGTTGGCCCGTTTGAAAGGTTCCTGGACCCGCATGGCCTTGTCCACCAATTCATTCACCATGAAATCTTCCGGATCCAATATGCTGGTATCCCCTACGATGCCCAGGACTTCCTGGTTCTCCCCGATGCTGTCATGGATGGTGAAGCCTCTCTGTTCCAGGCTCTTTCTCAGTTTTTCAGACGCTTCCTTGGGTGCACCTTTCTTCATTACGATGATCATGTTGTTTCCTCCTGTTCTTCTTTCCTACCATTCTACTTTTACCAACGCCCTCTGCACAAAAAAAGCAGACTCGCAAGGAGTCTGCTTTACGGTTCAATGGGAACCTCCGGGGATCCGGAGCATCAGTCTCTCTTCACGGTGGGATAAGCATGCAGTTCATGGCAGCCAAAATAACCAAAGCCAAAATAATAGCTCTGGGTAAAATAGAAGCCATATGCAGTTCCCCAGTTCATTGTGGAAAGAGTCATATTCAAACCGCCTTTATACATTGGAATGCGTATATAATACTCCTGTTTACAAAATCCGTCAATGGAGAAATGATTTTCCTGTCATTGAAACGAAAATATGTATCGATAGTTACAGGATCGTGCTATCTATCCAACACTACATCCAAATCTTCCAGGGCATGGCCCGTGGTATCAGCAAAGCGCACCCGGAGGTTTCCGAAACGGGGCAGCTTCTTTTCTGGGATGGTCACTACATGTTCTTCGCTGAGGGCTTCGCTGCCGTCATCCTGGACCCCGGAAGGATCCTGGATCGCCACGGTTACATTCAGCAGACGGCCGAACAGTTCTGCCTTGGTGATGGCCATTTTCCCGTTCTGTCCATTGGTATCCATGGCCGCATAGAGCACCAGTTTGTTGGCATAGGATGCACCGGAATACCGGCGCCGGGCCTGGAGGACTTTTTCCTGCTGGGTGGTCAGCTTCTTGATGCTGGCAAGTTCCGGGGCATCCTGTCCTGCTTTGGGAGGGATGAATGCGGTGCAGACCAGGCCGGAGACCGCCTTTTCGCTGTCATGTTCCCAATCGGTATGGGCATCGGCGGCCTGATAAATGACTTTGCCGTCCTTCACCACCCGTTCTGAGACAAAAAGTTCTCCGTCAGCCAGTTTCGGCCGTTCCGCCGCATAGCCCGGCACGGCACAAAGGGCAGCCAAAAGGGCCACTGCTGCTGTTTTTTTCCACTGCATATCCTTCACTCCTTATGGGTACCGAGGCACCCGGATTTTTCTCTTTCTTATTATACACTGTTTTTGACTTGCAAGTCAGTGGAAGTTTGAAAAGAAAGAGTGACGAAGTGGGTAAAGACGTCAGACCGGCCCTTCGGGCCTTTCAGAAGTCAGATATCAGCTTACCCCGCGACAAGCAGTTGGACCTGCATCTAAATCGAACAAAGCTGACATCTGACATCTCAAGGCCCGTCAGGGCCGTTTCTGACTTCTTACGATAATGTAACCCGATTGCATCCAGTTGGATTTTTTCCTATAATAGGGAAAGGTTGATATCTGTTTACCTTGAGGGAGGTTTTTTCAATGAGCGAATGTGATCACTGCGATCATTCCCACTGCTCCGGCTGCGGATCCAATCCGAAGCAGAATCCGCAGGATGCGGCCATTGCCGATTTCCTGCAGCATGTCAAACATAAGATCGTCGTCATGAGTGGCAAAGGCGGTGTAGGCAAGAGTACGGTTTCCGTGGATCTGGCCCTGCTCCTCAGTGAACGGGGCTATCAGGTAGGCCTGATGGATGTGGACCTCCACGGCCCCAGCGTGGCCGGTATGCTGGGCTATATGGACAAGCATGTCCAGGTGGAAGGAGAAAAGCTGGTCCCCTTCCGTTACAACGACCATCTGGAATTTTTGTCCGCCCAGGGTTTCCTGGCCCAGCAGGACGACGCCCTGATCTGGCGGGGACCCCTGAAAGTGGGTGCCATCCGGCAGTTCATGAGCGATACCAAATGGGACCCCCTGGACTACCTGATCATCGACTGTCCTCCGGGCACTGGAGATGAACCTCTGACCGTAGTCCAGACCATCAAAGATGCGGAAGCCATCATCGTGACCACTCCCCAGAAGGTGGCCCTGGCCGATGTGCGGAAATCCCTGAGTTTCTGCCAGCTTGGCCATATCCCGGTCCGGGGCATCATCGAGAACATGAGCGGGTTCGTCTGCCCCCACTGCGGCCAGGAAGTGGATATCTTTAAAGCTGGCGGTGGCAAAGCACTGGCAGAAGAAAAAGGGCTGCCTTTCCTGGGCCGGATTCCCATCGATCCCCAAGTGGTGGCTGCCGAAGATGCAGGGAATCCCCTGGAAAACATCAGCGAAGCCAGCCGCAAAGCTTTGAACAGCATTGTGGACAAGGTGGTTGAACAGGATCAGTAAAAATAAAGAGGTTGTTGCAAGCGCAACAACCTCTTTATTTTTTCAGTCCTAATTTCCCCCACAGCCCTACCATACCGGCAAAAATGACCAGTATCACAGGAGAAACATCGGTGAACAGGTTAATGCCCAGGACCACCAGGAAGACTCCGATGGTCAGCCAATCCACGATGGCGCTCCGAGCCAGTTTGGAAACAGCATTGAAGATCAGGATGCACACGCACACCCGGATCCCGGCAAAAGCATCTTTCACCGCTGGATAATCTGCCAGATTGGCCAGCCCTGCCGCCAGGATCGAAATGATCACCAGAGAAGGGAACACCACACCCAGGGTGGCCACGATGCCCCCGATGATTCCCCTTTCCTTGTATCCGATGAAGGTGGCCACGTTGACTGCAATGATGCCAGGGGTGCACTGCCCTACCGCATAATAATCCGTCAATTCTTCTTCCGTGGCCCAATGGTACCGTTCCACGATATCCGACTGCAGGATGGGCAGCATGGCCATCCCTCCCCCAAAGGTCACACCCCCGATCCGGGCAAAAACCACGAACAACTTCCATAATGATGGCATTCTTCCCACCTCCCCTGTTTTTTATTGTAGCGCATTTTCTCCAGAAAATTAAGTTCTTTTACTCCGACTTTGGACTTGGTATACTGTATTTTATATTCTTCAGAATTCTTTTAATTTTTTTGGTATTTTTCCAACAAAAAATGTATGGATTTTCAAGATTTATGCACATGCTTTCTTTTACAAGGTGAAAGATAATAGACTTTACACGTTTTTCGTGCTGTTTTTCGTCCTATTTTTACCGAATTTTACTTATAATTTCCTTTCCTATAGTTCATGTATAGTTTTATTTTTATTATTTTTTTTACAATTTATTCATATAAATCCATTGACTTTTCGTATTAAATAAAATAATCCCGTACATTATTGCATTCTCTTCGATTTTTCGGTATATTGATTCTGGAAGTTGCATACAACCTGTATACTAGAAACATGTCAAGGGAGGGAAAAATCCATGGAATTAACGCAGGATCAAAAAGATCTGTTGGAGGGCAAGTATGGACAGGGAGCCCAGCTGGCTATGAAAGTCCAGGTTGCCATCGGGGAATCTTTCGGTGCCAAACGGATGGTCCCCATCACCCGGTCCCATGTGGCCCTGAGCAACCAGGATGCGGATCTGTGGCTGGCAGAGAAAATGGTCGGCCTAGGTGCCAAATGTCGAGTCCGTCCTACGGTCAATCCCGGCTTCTGCCTCAGCTACTTCAAAGCCCTGGGAACCGTCACAGACGATGACTACGCCATGATGGAGCGGACCGACAAGGCCTATCGGGCCCTGGGGGCGGAATTGAGCTACAACTGCACCCCCTACATCGATACCAACGTCCCCCTGTTCGGAGAAATCTGCGCTTTCTCTGAATCCAGTGCTACCCCCTTCGTCAACGCCATCTGGGGCGCCCGTTCCAACCGGGAAGGTGCCAACTCCGCCCTATTTGCTTCCATTACCGGTTATGTGCCAGAATATGGCCTGCTCCTGGACGAAAACCGCTACGGGAATATCCTGGTCAATGTGGAAGCCGATATGACCTGTGATGCAGACTACCACATCCTGGGCATGTGCGGAAAAAAGATCGGCCACGGGATCCCTGTCTTCACCGGCCTCCCCAAGAACATCTCTAAGGAAGCCCTGCGGAACCTAGGTGCCGAACTGAATACCTCTGGCTGCTATGACATGTACCACATCCCCGGTTTCACTCCGGAAGCTCCTGACGTAAAGACGGCTTTTGGCGGAAAAGACCCAGAACGGGTGGTGACCATCACCAATGAAGACCTAGCAGAAGTCCTGGACGAAATCTCTGTAGATACACCCCGTCCCATCGATTTTGCCATGTTCGGCTGTCCCCATTTCACCCTGAACGAATGCCAGTATATCGCCAAAAAGATCGACGGCCGGAAGCTGGCAGTGCCTATGTGGATCCTGACGGGAGAACATGTGCTGGCCATGGCCAAACGCACCGGCATTTACGATCAGCTGGAACCTTATGGAGCCCATATCGTACCGGATACCTGCCCGGATCAGCCCTGCTGGCATTTCCTGAAAGGAAAGATCGGCATCACCGAATCTCCGAAATGTGCCTATTACCCACAGCGGCGGGGCATCCATTTCGTCATCCGCAATCTCGATACCTGCATTGAAGCAGCCCTGACCGGGGAGGTGAAATAAATGAAGACGTTTACCTGTCATAAAATTTCTGAAGGCAAGGCAGAAGGTCCGGCCATCGTTTCCACCGATGATGTGATGTTCTATCTGATCGATCCGAAAACAGGGACCGTCATCGAAAAAGAACACAGCCTGGAAGGAAAGAGCATCGCCGGGAAAATCATGATTTTCCCCAGCGGGAAGGGCAGCAGCGTGGTCCAGGCTGATGGACTCTTCCAACTGATGAAGCAGCACAACCAGCCCAAAGGGATGATTGTCCAGCGGCCGGATACGGTGCTGGTCACCAGTGCCATCCTCTTTGAGATTCCCATGGTGGATCAGGTGGATCCCGCCTTTTATCAGGAAGTCAAGGAAAACGATACCATCGAAATCGATGCGGATGCAGGCCTGGTAAAGATTCTGTGATCAACTCAGATTATCCAGTTCATTAAAGGAGGCTTTACAATGAAAAAATCCAAACTGTTTGTCCTGGCGATGACGGCTATGATTTCTATCGGTGCGCTGACCGGCTGCGGCGGCGGCAGCGACAAGGGAGGCGGCGGTAAGGGTTCCGCGGTGACCCTGAAGATCGGCCACGTAGAACCGGAAGACCGCTCCACCCATAAAGCCCTGCTGAACTTCAAAAAGAATGTGGAAGAAAAATCCAAAGGCCGCCTGAAGATCGAGATCTATCCCAACGGTGCTTTGGGCGGGGACGTCCAGCTGATGGAAGCCGTCGCCACCGGTTCCCTGGATATGGCTCTCCCTTCTACCTCGGTCCTGACCACCTACAGCGATGAATTCGGCATCCTGGATATGCCCTACCTGTTCAAAGATGCCAAATCCGCCTTTGCGGCTATGGACGGCGACGTGGGCAAGCAGCTCTCGGAAAAGATCAAATCCAAGGGAATCGACATCCTGGGATATACCTACAACGGTCCTCGGAGCACCACCAGCAAAGTGAAACCCATTGAAAAGCCGGAAGACCTGAAGGGCCTGAAGATGAGAGTCATGGAAAGCCCGATCTTCATCGACTACTACAAGACCCTGGGCGCCAACCCCACTCCTATGAGCTTCACAGAACTGTACACTGGCCTGCAGCAAGGGACGGTAGAAGCTCAGGAGAACCCGCCTTCCCTGACTTTTGCCAACAAATTCTATGAAGTCCAGAAATATTCCAGCATCGATGAACACGTCCACAACTTCCTGGCATTCATGATGAATGATGCCAAATTCAAATCCCTCAGTGCAGATGATCAGAAGCTGCTCCAGGAAGAAGCCAAGAAATGCGTAGATGAACAGCGGAAGATGGAACTGAAGGACAACGAAAAAGCCATCAAAGATCTGGAAACCATCGGCAAACTCCAGACCAACGTCCTGACCGCAGACCAAAAGGCAGCCATGCGGAAGGCCCTGCAGCCCATGTATGACAAGTACCAGGCCAAATTTGGCAAAGCCATGTTCGACCTCTGCGAAAAATACAATAAATAGTTGAGTCGGAGAATGTTGGGGTGTGAAAGGGATTGGTTCACACCCCTCTCTCCCCTTTTTCTGGAAGAAAGGAGTGACTATGGATAAGTTCCTGGAAAAGTGGACCTTTCTGGAAGAGCGGCTGCTGATCTTCAGCCTGGTCTTCAATACCCTGCTGATTTTTACCCAGATCATCATGCGGGGTGCCTTCAACTCTTCCCTTTCCTGGTCCGAAGAATTGTCCCGCTATGTATTCATTTGGCAAATCTGGCTGGGGGCGGACCTGGCCTATGCCTATCATGAACACATCCGGGTGGAGATGATCTACCACTGGCTCCCAGTGCCCAAGGCCTGCCGGATCCTGGACATCTTGGTGGATATCATGTGGCTGGCTTTCAACATTTTCCTTACCTACAAAGGCTTCGACCTGTGCCAGTCCATGGCCTCCCGCCATACCCTTTCCTCTGGGATGCGACTGCCCCTGACCTATGTCTATGCGGCCCTGCCCGTTGCCTCGTTTTTTTTAAGCCTGCGTCTGGTATACAGCCTGTATACCAAGATCCGTTATGGCCGTTCAGACCTTAAGGAGGTGTAACGGACCATGGAAGCGATTTTTCTTTTTGGACTTTTCCTGATCCTTCTCATGCTCAGTGTCCCCATCGGATATGCCATCGGCATGGTCACCCTGGTCACCATGCTGGAATTCACTTCTATGCCCACCTTGATGATTGCCCAGAACAGTATCGCCGGGGTAGATTCCTTCCCGCTTTTGGCCATTCCCTTCTTTATGCTGGCTGGGAACCTGATGAGCGGCGGTGGGATTGCCAAGCGGCTGGTGAATTTCTTTGAATGTTTCATCGGGCACATCACCGGAGGCCTGGGCATGGTCACCATCGTGGTCTGCATGTTCTTTGCTGCCATTTCCGGTTCAGCCGTGGCCACGGTCTCTGCCGTAGGGGCCTTCATGATTCCCCAGATGGTGGAACATGGCTACAGCAAGCCCTTTTCCGCCGCTTTGACCGCAGCGGCCGGCACCATCGGGGTCATCATCCCTCCTTCCGTCCCCTTCGTCATTTACGGGGTGGTCTCCGGGGCTTCCATCACCAATCTGTTTACAGCTGGGTTCCTGCCAGGTGTCCTGATGGGAGTTGCCCTGATGATTGTCTGCTACATCGTCTCAAAAAAAAGGGGCTACCGGGGAAGCACAGAAAAAGCTTCCTTCAGCAAAATCGTCCATACTTTCCGGGATGCCATCTGGGCCATCCTGTCCCCGGTGATCATCTTGGGCGGGATCTATTCCGGCAAATTCACTCCTACAGAAGCCGCTGTAGTCTCGGTAGTCTATTCCTATATCGTTGGCCGGTTCGTCTACAAGGAACTGGATGCTTCCACCACGTATAAATCCCTGAAAGATGCCATCGTCATCAACGGCGCCACCACCTTCATGGTAGGCCTTTCCACCGCCTTTGCAGCCCTGCTGACCATGGAACAGATCCCGCTGAAGATTGCAGCCTTCATCACCGGGATCAGCAACAACGGCGTGGTCATCCTGCTGATGGTAAACCTGTTCCTGCTGATCGTAGGCATGTTCATAGACAATATCCCCGCCACCATCATCCTCACCCCCATCCTGCTGCCTATCTGCAAGAAATTTGGTATGAACCCTGTCACTTTTGGGATCATGCTGACCATGAACCTGGCCATCGGCTTCTGCACCCCGCCCTATGGGATCAACCTGTTTGTGGCAACGGCCATTTCCAAAGTCAAGATGGAAGCCCTTTCCAAGGAACTGATCCTTTTGATCGGCGCGCTGCTGGTCGTACTGGCTTCCGTAACCTATATCCCGGCCGTCACCACCATATTCCTGAAATAAGAAGGAGGATTCACTTATGCTGATCTGGATCATCGACGAAGAATGGAAAGACTATGACATGGAAAAGGAACGTCTGGAAGCCCGCTATCCTGGGGTGGAGATCAGATGTTCCACCTATGATTATGAAAAGGATCTGAAAGAATTCGGCTATAAGGCGGACGGCATCCTGGCCCAAGTCTACGCGGCCCTGCCGGCTTCCACCATCGATCAGCTGCAGAACTGCAAGGGGATCGCCGTCTACGGAGGCGGCTATGACCGGATCGACGTGCAGGCAGCCCGGGCCAAAGGGATCTCCGTCACCAACATCAGCGGTTACTGTGCGGAAGATCTGGCAGATTATGTGGTAGCTGCCATGTATTTCGCCAACAAACGGATTGCCCAGTACAGTGCCACTGTCGTGGAGGATAGCCGCAGCAACCGCTGGGGAGCTATGGCCGTCCCCTTCATCGTCAATCGGATCAGCACCCAGACCCTCTGCATCGCTGGCCTGGGCGTCATCGGCAAGACGGTAGCAGCCCGTGCCCAGAGCCTGGGGATCAAAGTCATTGCCTGCGATGATTTTGTTTCCAAAGAAGATATGGCAGCTCTCCAAGTGGAAAAAGTGGACTGGGAAGAAGGCTTCCGCCGGGCCGATTACGTCAGCATCAATCTGAAAGGCTGTGACGAAAACCAGGACAAGATCAGCACACCCCTGCTTTCCCTGATGAAGCCCACTGCCTGGCTGATCAATACCTCCCGGGGCAAAGTGGTGGATGAAGCAGCCTTGATTGCTGCCGTGAAAGAGAAAAAAATCGCCGGTGCCATCCTGGACGTGATCAAGACGGAACCGCCCACCGGAGAAGAACCCATCCTCCACTGCCCGGGCATCTATGTGACTCCCCATGTATCCTATATTTCCGTAGAATCGTTCCGGGCTCTGAAAGAGCGGGCCCTGGAAAATCTGGAAAATATGCTGGAAGGAAAGCCACCCCGCGATTTGGTCAATTGAGAAAAGGACGGACCCATGACAACAATCCCATATCGTCTCGGAAAAATCAAACACCGCTCTCTGGCCGATGAAGCCTACTGCTATCTGAAAGAGCAGATCCTGTCCGGCCATATCCGTCAGGGAGATGTCATCACAGAACAGACGGTAGCGGATATCCTGCATATCAGCCGCACTCCGGTCAAGAATGCCCTGAGCCGGTTGGAAAGCGAGAATTTCGTAACGACCCTCAGCGGCCGCGGTACCCTGGTCAATGTATTGTCCATCGCGGATATGCGGGATATCTATAACGTCCGCATCGTGCTGGAACTGCTGGCTCTGGATACGGCCATCAATCATTTCTCTGCCAGAGATCTGGAAGAAATCCGCCGGGTTTTCGTCGATGCCTACAATGATTACAAAAAGGACAAGTCTTCTCTGCCGGCAGAAGATATGTATCACCTGGACAACATGTTCCACAACCTTTTCATCGAGCATACGTCCAATCATTACATCCGCAAGCTGATGCCCAGCATTTCAGAACGAATCCAGCTGGGCCAGCTCCAGGCCTACATCATGACGGACACCTTCGAAACGAGTACCCTCCAGCATCTGGAGATCATCGATGCCCTGGAGGCCAAAGACCTGCCGAAAGCCAAACGTCTCCTCCAGGCCCATTTGGAGTGGTCCTACAATGTCATGTTCGAAGCCATGATCAAGAGCGGGAAAAAGAAGGCATAAAAGCAAAGGGGCTGTTGCACGGTGCAACAGCCCCTTTTTCACATCATCCCCCGCAGCAGCAGGTAATAGGCCAGGATGAAGGTACAGAACAGCAAAGAATTGGGCAGTGTCTTCTTCACCAGCTGCCCCAAAGTGACATGATAGTAATCGGAGGCCACCACCAGGCATACATGGGTGGGCGAAACCTGGCTGGCCGCATGGGCCATCCCCATAAGCAGGACTAGGGTCGGAATTCCTCCTTGGAGAGAGGCCATGGCTAGGGGCGTCCCCAGGGCAATGATTCCCTGGGCCCCGCTGATGATCCCCCCGAGGAAAAACAAGATGGCAAAAGTCAAAAAAGGCGGGATGGGCAGCTGGCTGATCACCTGGGGCAGGAGCAGCAGGACCCCTGTGAATTGGATGAATTCCTTCAGGACCAAGACCAGGAAGGTATTCAGGATCAGCTTCTTTTCAAAGGCACTGACCACCATCCGTTTGACTTCCTGGAAAGAGAACCGGTATACGAACAGGCACAGCAGGATGCTGAACAGGACGGCTGTCACCACGGAGACTTTGAAGATCAGGATGACTGCGATGATCAGGAGCAGGGACCAAAGGTGCTGGAACAGATGGGCGGTATCCGCTTTTTTGTCGGTACTGACCGGTGTCCCCGGATCTTTGGGCAGACGGCGGAGATACTGGAAATAGCCAATGGCCATCAGGGCGCACACGGGTCCCAGCATGGCCAGCATAAACGGAGGCAGCTGGGCATCGGCCAGATTCATCAGCAGAAGGACACTGGCATAGGTGGGCAGGGAACTTTCCGGGATATGACGGAACCAGCTGGTGACGAAAGCCTGCTCCTCCGGCTCCAGATAGCCGTCCGTAGCTTCCTTCACAATATCCCCGCACAGGATCATGGCCGCAGCAGAAGGCAGAAGGCCGATGAACATAGGAGCGATCCCTGCATTCACCCGCCGGTTGTGGAACAGTCCATTCAGATCCTGCTGGGCCAGCTTGATCTGCTCCCGAGCTTCCAGCATCCGCTGGAGGTAGGTAATGAGATACAGGGACAATAGGACCGACAGCGACCCCCAGTGGGTAAAAACATTGCCCACCAAATGCAGGATTTCCCCAGGTCCAATCCGATACAGCACCGCCGTCAGGCATAGCCCTCCCAAGATAGCTTGATAAAGGGGCCGTCCCACAGCCAGAAGGATGACAATGGCAAGGAAAACCAGCAGCAGATAGAATAACGATGTCATGGGAACCCTCCTACTCTTTTGTTGCAGACTGCCACAGGTTTTCCTTTCCATCAGCAGAAAAGACAAAAGAAAAAACAGCAGTCTTTCTCTTTATTGTATCGAAAAAAGCTTCCTTTTAAAAGAGACAAAAAAGTCAAGAAGGGAATCTGCTGGAAAAGCGGTGCCCCTTTTACCGGGTCAGTTTCCGGATCCACCGGTAGCTCCTGTACCAACAGAACGCCGGGATGACTTTGAAGATTTGATCTGACTGGAGGAGCATGACCACCTGGACCACCGGCAGCTTCCAAACAAAAGCCCCCAGAAAGGAGAGGGGCATGACGATTCCCCAAGTACTGATCAAGTTGGTCACAAAACCGTACCGGGGATCGCCGCCGCCCCGGATGATCCCGGAGCTGACCGGCATCTGGTAGGACATGCCCACCATCACCACGCTCATGACGGCCATCAGCTGGTCAGCCAACTCCATAGTTTGAATGTCCCAAGATGGTAGTCTGGATGGGAGTTGTCAGGGCCACAGCAGCTGAATTCCCGGCCGCCGGGCGATGCCAATGCAACAATAGATAGGAGAAAAGTCCTTTTCTGGGAGCCTAAGGCCATGCTTCCTTCCCCTCAGCCCTTTAGCCAGGAACTGCACCATACAGAAAACCTGTTTTCACCTATTTATGGCAAAATTGCCAAGCTCTATAAAAGCCCGAGCTGCTTTAGACAGATAAGACCCTTTTTTAACAGCCCAGTTGATTTCCCGCACGGCCAGAGGATGTCCCAATTTGTAAAAATATAGATTATCAGACTGGGACAAACATTGTACAATATCCGCTCGGATGAACAGTGCTCCCATCCCTGCAGAAGCAATATTCAGCGATGTCATAACCTGATCCACATAGATTTTTACTTTCATGGCGAAACCAGCATCCAAGCAAATCTGTGTAGAACGGCCAAACATATCATTGCCGGGTTTCATCTTGACAAAAGGAGTATCCCGAAACAATTCCAAAGGTACCGCTGGTACAGAAAGCCCCAAGAAGGCCTGGCTGTTAATACTTTCCCGGAGGATTTGGTATTTTTCCAGTCCTGCATTCACGCTATAGTTTTTGGGAACTGCTAGGATAATCCTTTCCGTTCGATAATAGATATTTTTAATATCACGATCTTCCTGAAGACCTGTCTCCAATACCAGATCAAATCGTCCGTCCAGCAGCCCTTTTCGCAGTTCCTGCACGTTTCCCTCGGTCAAATCACACTGGATGCCTGGGTAAAGATCATTAAAACGGCTGATTAGATCTGGAAATACAAAAGAGCAAAAATAGGATGATCCGCCTAAAGACAGCGTTCCCGTCTTTAATTCTTTCAAATCTTTAAAATACCTCAGCACATTATTTTCTATTTGATAGATGGCTTTTATGGCTTCTATATATTTTTTCCCTTCGGGCGTTAAAGTAATAGGAATAGTACTTCTGTCAAAAATAGGGACGCCGATATCCTGTTCTGCCTTTCGGATCATTTTACTGAGGGCCGGCTGACTGATAAACATTTTTTTCGCTGCTTTTGAAAAACTTCTTTCCTGGTAGACAGCGTAAACATACTCAATTTTTTCAAGCATTTTGTTTCCCCTTATCTCATGAAAAACAGTTCGCCGTCTTTGGGCAGAAAGAAAATATCTGTCCAGTTTTTCCCTCCTTTCTATCATTTTACTCTTTTCTTACATTGTTGTGTTTCCTATGAAATGTGAAATATTAGCTACAAATCTTGGAATCACTATAAAAAATCCACCTATAGGCCGATATTCCAAAGCAAAGGAAAGAATATTTTCCATTCCAAGCAGTGGTAAGTAACCCATAGATGGATTTTTACGATATACGGTTCTTCGAAAGAGTTATTTATCGCCCAGACAAACGACTTTACCGTCTTTTACAATCAGTGTTTCTGTAGAAGTCTCTTCATCGAACACAATCGTGGGATTATACTGGACCATGTCAATATGGACCGTACTTCTTGCAGGCTGTCCATAATAGAATCCGTTCCCCATTGCAATATGGCAGGTTCCCCGTGCCTTTTTCTCTTCTTCAAAATCTCCGTTGTAGAGGCATACCGGATTGAGTCCGATTCCAATTTCAGCAATGTTGTCACTGTCTTTGATTTCAGCAATTTGCCGACGGATTTCTTTGCAGATTTTTTGATCTCCGCCTGCCACTTCTACAATCCGTCCACCTTCAATCCGCAGTTCCACAGGAATTGTTGGGCAGCCATAATAGCAGATGGGGCCATCAATGACCAATGTACCATGAGTAGTGCCGATTACTGGGCCCAAGGATACTTCCCCATCGGACCAAGCCATGGCATCCCCAGGATTCCGAGCAATTCCACACTCAATAATCGGTTCCATCTGGTTCATCTCCATGTACAGGTCAGTACCTGCTGGAGTGGTAATATGAGCGGTCTTCTTCCCTCTCCAGATGGCCTGCAGCCGCTGGCCATCCTGATAAACTTTCTCATAGTCTGCCAGCGCTCCTCCTCTTGTGAAATTATCAATATTCCTCAGGCAAATGGATACTTCCCTAAGTTTTTTTTGAGTAATCAATTCCTTCAGATGATTATTATAGATGGCCGCTCCTGATGCCGTGGTCATCCCTACAAATACATCACAGGCATCCATTCCAAGTTCCAAAGATTTCGGAAAGATGGTGGCCTTGTCTTTTCCCCGGATTGGCATCATATAAACACCATATTCCGCTCCACAGTTCAGGGCCGCAGCTGCCATAGCCTGTGTCATCCGCTCGTCAGTCTGAGGATCTACCACAATCAGCACTTCTTCCCCAGGCTTTACTGCCATCAGAGTTCCCAAAATATACTGCGCCCGTTCCATACATTCAATGATTCTGTTGTCTGCCATTTTTCTTGCACTCCTTTCCTTGATACCATTGGTTCTTTTCTTTCGTCTTTGTCATTAGCATATTACCTGCCATATGCCCGCAGTCATTCTTCAAAAAGTCTCATGAAGCCCCATCCTTCTGGTCAAGCAAGGTTAGGTCATCAAATTTCTCATGGTCCAATTCATTCTGCAGATTGGAAATACAGACCGTTGCAACCAAATCTCCTACGGAATTGGTTGCCGTATGGATCTGATCCACAATTCGGTAGATTCCTGCCACCAAAGAATAGCCATCCAGAGGCAAACCCATCTGTGTCATCAGTGTCAAGCTGATAACTAACCCAATCTGTGGAGTGGCTGCACATCCTACACTGAGAAAAGTAGCTTGTACGCAAAGGAGAATCTGTTGCGGCAGACTCAGTTCAACTCCGTAGAGCTGTGCCGCAAAAAGGATGACCACAGCAAAATAAGCACAGGTCCCGTTCATCTGGGCCGTACAGCCCAAGGGAAGGATAAAACTGGAAATATCTTTAGGTGCCCCCATTTTATTAGGTGCAATATCCATGGCCACCGGCAGCGCCGCACTGGATGTACAAGTACTGAATGCAACCAGCCAGCTGGCAAAAGCTTTTTTCCAAAAGGTAAACACGTTGACACGGCCTATGAAAATCAATAGCAGAGTATAGATACCAAAAGTGGTTGACAGACAGGCTAGGTAGTCAGTCAGAATGAATTTCAGTACCGGGCCGAAAATGGCCGTACCATATTTGGTCATGGTAGTAGACATCAGTCCAAAAACACCAACTGGAATGATAGCAATCACATAATCTACAATCTTAAACATAACCATAGACAGCATGCTGAAGATTTTGCCCAAAGGTTCCGCCTTCTCTCCCAGAGAAATGATGGCAAATCCAATGAACAAAGAGAATACAATGATTTGCATCATGGATCCGGATGTAAGAGATTCAAAAGGATTGGCTGGAATGAAATCAAGGATTGTCTGATACATCCCTGGCAGTGCTTTTGTTTTCACTCCACTTCCTACAGTTCCCAGCTGCAGTCCTTTTCCCGGTTGGATCAAGTTAACCCAGAAGAGTCCGATCATGGCTGAAATCATCCCGGTTGCCAAGAACCATATTATGGTAGTCACACCTACACTTTTCAGTTTGTTGATGTCCCCCAGTGACAGTGCTGCATCCACGATACAGAAAAAGACCAAGGGAACCACTACCATTTTGATCAGTTTAATAAAAAAATCTCCGAGGAACTGTAGAAAAGGCAAGATGTGATTGTTAATCACCGGCTGATGGGTTCCCCCTATGGCATTGAGGATATAGCCAAAAGCAATTCCCACACCCAGAGCGATAAAGATCCGACCATACAATGGCATGGATTTTTTAGGCTGCGCCCGTTGTTTCCTTTCCGCCATTTTGATACCTCCTTCTCATTTTCCGTTCCTCATGAGGTCTGATTCCATAGTACAAAAATTGGACAGGAATCTCAAAAGTTATGTAAAATCGATATAGACCATAACTTATTGGATATAAGTTAACATAGACTGAGAATATAAGAACCTGTCATAGATAATCCAAATAATAACTTTTCTGTATCAGCCTTTTGGGGAACAATCCGTCAGCGGTTTTATCTTTGGAGCCCAAAGATCCACTCTCTGCTATTACCAAAGGAATACAATCTGCCCATAGCCAGGCGAAGTACCTCTGAACAACCCTTAAAGGGAGCAGAGTGAAATATAGACAAAGAGACATCGAAAAATGACAAACCATTTTTCGATGTCTCTTTGTAGTCCATAATGACAGTACACGGATAAAAGGGGTTTCAGAGGGTCTCATAGACCATCAAACGTGCAGCGGCCCCTTTTTGTTGCATCTCCATGCAACTATTCCTCAAGAAAGATGCTCTATTAGACGGTGCCCCTTTTACCGGGTCAGTTTCCGGATCCACCGGTAGCTCCTGTACCAACAGAACGCCGGGATGACTTTGAAGATTTGATCTGACTGGAGGAGCATGACCACCTGGACCACCGGCAGCTTCCAAACAAAAGCCCCCAGAAAGGAGAGGGGCATGACGATTCCCCAAGTACTGATCAAGTTGGTCACAAAACCGTACCGGGGATCGCCGCCGCCCCGGATGATCCCGGAGCTGACCGGCATCTGGTAGGACATGCCCACCATCACCACGCTCATGAGGGCCATCAGCTGATCAGCCAGCTCCATGGCTTGAGAGTTCAATTCGTAAAAGGACAAGAGGGGCAGCCGCAGCAGGTAGAGACCTGCCCCTAGGACAAGCCCCACCAGCACGAAGATCACAGATAAGGTCCGGCCGGCTTCCCGGACCCGGCACAAATCCCCCCTGCCTACGATGCGGCCGATGGTCACGGCGGTGGCTGAGCACATGGCCTGGACAATCACTTTCAAGTATTGATAAAAAGTGGTTGCTACGGAATTGGCCGCAATGGCATCTGCCGACAAATGTCCCAGGATGGCTGTCTGGATGGGGGTGGTCAGGGCCCACAGCAGCTGGGCACCCAAAATGGGCGTGGTCACCCGGAAATAGTCTTTTTCCAGTTGGGAATCCCGGGCAAATAGCTTTTGAGAAAACAGCCGGAGCCGGGATTCTCTGGCCAGATACAGGAGCACAATGGCCAATTCAGCGATCCGGGCGATGACCGTCCCTACGGCAGTTCCTTGGATGCCCATTTCCGGACAGCCAAAATTCCCATAAATGAAAAGATAATTACAGACCACATTGATACCCAGGGAAAGGACCGAATTGCAGAAAGCAATCTTCACACTGCCTACGGAACGCAGACCGGCATAAAGAATGGTGGAAAGGATGAAAACAGGAAATGTGAACTGCAGGATCTGGAGGTATTCCTGTGCTTCCAGCAAGATCAGCGGATCCGAAGTAAACAGGCTGAGAAGGCCCCGGGGCCACAGGAAGCACAAGGCCAGGACGGCACTTCCAGCCAGTGCGCCCAGCCGCAGGGCAATGCCGATGCAGCGCCGGATGGGCGGAAGATCCTTTTTGCCCCAATACTGGGAACCCAGGACCACGATTCCTTCCCCCAGTGCATTGGCCAGGAACTGCACCACAAAAAAGATCTGATTGACGATGGCCGCCCCTGACAGAGCGGACTGGCTGTAGCTCCCCAGCATCACATTGTCTGCCATATTCACACTGTAGGCCATCAAATTCTGGGAAGCAATCAGAGCCATCAGAGAAGCCCAGCCATAAAAAAAGCCTTTTTCTTTGATAAAGAAAGTTTCTCCCGGTTGGAGCTGGTTTCCATAAGCTATAATAAAGACCGCCTTTCTCAATAGCGATATAGGCTTATTATATCAAAAAACGGGCTGCTGCTCATGCAGCAACCCGTTTTTCATTCCATCAATCCTTCCATCTTCTCCAGGAAGATGGCCAAAATCAGGAGATCGGCGCAGCCTCCTGGGCTGATATTCTTTTCCACGAAGCGTTCGTTCAGTTCCCACACAGCTTCCATGCCTTTCTTTGTGAAAGCGCCCCCTTGGGCCAGCACCTCTTGGGCTGCAGCCTGGGCCTCTGCCAGGGTAGCCTGATCGGACCGGCTGAGGATGTTGGTGTCTTCCACCTGGCTCAAAAGGAGCAGCAAAACCTGGATATAGGCCTCGTTCTCCGGTCTGCCTTCTTTGCGGAACCGCCGCAGGGCCGGCAGGGCAATCTGAGCCACCGCCGGGAATCCGTCCATAGCTTCTCCCCGGATGCCCCGGCAGCCCTGTTCCACATACAGCACTTCTCCGTGGGTATGAGGATGGTATCGGTCGATTTTGGCAAAATCCCTTTCTAGGAGGGGCGTCACGGCTTCTCCAATTTCCCCCAGCACCGCTTCGCTTTCCACTTTGCCGGTCCGGGCCAGATGGTACAGGGTAAAGCTGGTCACTAGGCCCAGGGAAAAGATAATGCCCTTATGGGTATTCACATTTTCTGTAGCACGGAACATAGCTTTTTCCGCAGCCGCTCCCATGGGCCGCAGGGCCGCGAACAGGGCTTCCTCCGTTCCCTCCCAGTCCCAGCCTTTTTCCGCCATCTGCCGGAGATGGGGGACGATGGCTTCAGTGCTCCTGGCAAAAGTGTGCCAGTCCATGTCCCGATGGGCTCCAGGATTGTCCTTATCCACCAGCCCTGGCTTGGGAGTGGCATCCACTTCTCCCTGAAGTCCCTGCCGCAGGGCTGCTTCCACCCAGTCCAGCAGGAAATCTTCCAACACCCGGTGGACATTCCGCACCAGTACCGGCACGCTGTGCTTCCGGCTCCGGGCGCAGGCTTGGGCAGGCTGGGAACAGACCAGGCACAGGCGGCCTGGCAGCCCGATATCCGTCCGGGAAATCTTGTGTCCATCTTCCGCCAGCACATCCATATCATAGAGCCGTCCCAGCCGGTCCTGCCCCTCTATGGCACAGGCGATTCTTTTGATGGCCAAGGCATCCCCATCCAGCACATAGTATTTTTCATACCCTGTTTTCCAGTCGATGACCTTCTGGAACAGGATGGGTATCCCCGCTTCCCGAAGGGCCTTTTCCAGGCGACGGATCCCTTCCAGGAACCCCAGATGGATCAAGGCAGAAGTCTTCACCGGACCTGGGATATTCTGGGTAAAGAACAGCAGGGGACGGCGGTACCGTTCCAACAGCTTTTTCTGGGCAGCCGCCCGGCCGTCCCGGGCCAGGAGCATGTCCGACACTTCCACCTGAGGGCCTGCCAGACGGATGACGGTTTCTTTCATGATTGCGTTATTCCTTTCTTTTCTTGCCCAAAGTCCGGATCAATTCAATAAAGGCCCGGGCGTATGGACTGAGATAGGCGTCCTTGCGGCAGCATACATAGCAGTACCGTTTGTTGGCCACACCCAATAAAGGATACAACACACACTTGTCCTGTGACAAGAAGTATTCGTCCAAATACACATCGGGACAGATGAAGACGGCTTCCATGGCAGAAACCAGCCGTTTCCCCACTTCGATGCTGGAAGTTTCCAGGATCACATTGGGTTTGATTTCATAGACGCTGAACAGGGTATCCTGGACCCGGCGCACATTGTGGCCTTCAGTGATGGAAACGAATTCTTCGTTCCGGGCCTCTGTGATGTGGATGGGGGTCCCGGCTTTCACCCGCTGGGCCAGGGTGGTCATTTTGTTGGCAATCAGCACCACATCCTCGGTTTCCACCAGTTCATATTTCAGTTCATCATTGGTGGGCGTGGTGGTAAGGATAGCCAGATCCACCCCGCCGTTGAGGACTTCATTTTCTGTGATGTTGCTGCCGGCTTCATGGATCTGGAGTTTGATGTGGGGATAGCGCTGGCGGAACACTGGCATCACCGCCGGCAGCATCTGCATGGCCCGCTGGACCGGGATGCCCAGCCGCAGTGTCCCGTAGCCTTCATACTGGATATCCGCCACCTCGTGGAGCAGGTTGGAGCTGATGGTGATGACCTGTTTCACCGCTGCAATATATTTTTTCCCCGCCTCCGTCAGGACGATGGGATTGGTGTTCCGCAAAAAAATCGGCGCCCCCAGATATTTTTCCACCGCTTTGATGGTCTGGCTCAGCGCCGGCTGGGAGACATGCATGGTCTTGGAAGCGTTGGTGATGCTTCCTTCCTTGATGATCTCCATAATATACTGCGCATGTTTCAGGTTCATATGCCCCTCCGTTTCTTTTCCCCTAAAATCCGTTATTTCCAAAGAAATTTTAATTTCTTATAATTTGACATAATTCCCGAAATTCCTGAATCCCGCATCCCATGAGGAGTTGCGGGATTTGATAAGGAATGTCTTATACAGATTATATCATTATTTATATTCGATTTCCAATTTTTCCTGTGTTACTATCAAAGTGCATCATAATGTACATTGTACAACTGTTTAGAAGGAGTGATTTTACATGGAATTGAAGAAGGCAGCCATGGCTGGCACTGTTGAGTCTTCCGATGCCCAAATCACCGTAGAACCCGGTTCCAACGGCATTGAGCTCACTGTTGAAAGCAGCGTCATCCATCAATATGGACGGCAGATCAAGGCTGTTGTCCTGGATACCCTGAAGAAACTGGATGTAACCAACGCAAAAGTTTCTGTTGTGGACAAGGGCGCTCTGGACTGCACTTTAAAAGCACGCGTGGAAGGCGCAGTATTCCGTTCTGTCAACGAGGATCCTGATACGCCGAATCCCTGGGAGGTGCTGTAATATGGTTATCAATACGAATCCGAATTTCAAGCGTCTGAGAAGATCCATGATGTTCCTGAACGCACAGAAACCGAGCCTGGTCAAAGACCCGTATGTATATAAACCCGATTCCATTATGCTGGACCTGGAAGATGCCGTAGCAGAAAACCAGAAGGATGCTGCCCGGTACTCCCTGTTCCATGCTCTGAAAGAAATCGACTACCATGGCTGTGAAAGAGTGGTCCGGATCAACGGTCTGGAAACTCCTCACTGGAAGGAAGATATCCGCGTTTCCGTTGCTGGCGGCTGCGATGCCATCCGTCTGGCCAAGACTGAATCCGGCAAAGACATCAAGACCGTGGAAGAACACATCCTGGCTGCAGAAAAAGAATTCCACCGTCCCATCGGCAGCACCCTGATCATGGCGGCCATCGAATCCACCAAAGGGATGCTGAACCTGTACGACATCTGCACTTCTTCCGACCGTCTGTTCGGGATTGCACTGTCCGGCGGGGACTACACCCGTGACCTGCAGACTAGCATTTCCAAGAGCGGCGTGGAACTAATGGGTGCCCGGCAGCAGATGGTAATCACCGCCCGTGCGACCGGCCGTATGTGCTTCGATACCGTTTACACCGACCTGGATGACATGGAAGGATTCCGCAAAGACGTGGAAATGATCAAACAAATGGGCTTTGATGGGAAATCCATCATCAACCCTCGTCAGATCCCCGTCTGCCATGACGTATTCACCCCGACAGAAAAGCAGATCCGCTGGGCAGAAGCCGTTGTCCGGGAAATCGATACCAAGAAAGCCATGGGTATCGGCGTATTCCAGCTGAACGGCAAGATGCTGGATATTGCCTTCTATGATGGCGCCAAGAGAACCATTTCTATGGCCAAGGCTGCCGGTGTCTATAAGGGGGATTTATAAGATGAAGAACGCAGTAGGTAGAGAGATTCCTGAAGAAATCCTGAAGCAGACCGGGAAAGACGTTTTCAAGGGAAGCTTCGTGAACCATCTGGCTGAATACAAGGCTGCCACCCATACGGTAGCTCCTGTCATGGACCCCAGCTACAGCAAAGTTGTGGACTCCATTGAAGAAGTCCTGAAAAAATGCGGCATCAGAGACGGCATGACCCTGTCCTTCCATCACCATTTCCGGGAAGGGGATTATGTGGTCAACATGGTCATGGAAGCCATCCACAAGATGGGCATCAAAGACCTGACCATCTGTGCTTCCTCCCTGGGAAAGGCCCAGAACCCCATCGTTCCCATGATCGAAGATGGGACCATCACCAATATCCAGTCTTCCGGTGTCCGGGGCAAGATCGGGGAAGCCATTTCCAACGGCAAACTGAAGGGCCTGGCCATCATGCGGGGCCACGGCGGCCGTGTCCGTGCCATTGAAACCGGCGAAACCCATATCGATATCGCTTTCATCGGCGCTCCCAGTGCTGATGATATGGGCAACTGCCGCGCCATTGGCAGCCAGAACGGCGCTGACTGCGGTGTATTGGGCTATGCAGCTGTCGACGCCCAGTATGCAGACAAAGTGGTCGTAGTGACCGATACCCTGGTCCCCTTCCCCAACGTGCCTGCTTCCATTGACATGACCAATGTGGACTATGTGGTCAAAGTGGACGCCATCGGCGACCCCACCAAGATTGCCACCGGCGCTGCCAAACCCACCACTGACCAGAGAAAGCTCCTGATGGCCAAGTATGCTGCTGATTTCATGGTGCATACTCCCTGGTACAAAGATGGCTTCATCTACCAGACCGGTGTAGGCGGAGCTTCCATTGCTTCCACCAAATATCTGGCTGAACACCTGCGGAAAGACAATATCCATATCGGGGTTGCCATGGGCGGCATTGCTCAGGCCATCTGCGAACTGCAGCATGAAGGCCTGATCGACAAGATTGCCGATACCCAGGATTTCGACATGGCTTCCATCGAAGATATCAAGACCAACCCCAACCATTACGAAATCACCACCTCCCAGTATGCTGACCCCTTCAACAAGGGCGCTTATGTGAATAAGCTGGATTATGTCATCCTGGGTGCACTTGAAGTGGATACCCACTTCAACGTCAACGTGGTCGTGGGCTCTGACGGCGTAATCACTGGGGCTCAGGGCGGCCATCCGGATACCGCTGCCGGTGCCAAATGCACCATCGTCATCGCTCCTCTGCTCCAGGGCCGTATCCCGGCGATCTGCACCGAATGCACCACAGTCACCACTCCGGGTGAAACCGTTGACGTGGTTGTCACTGACTACGGCATTGCCATCAACCCCCGCCGGCAGGACATCATCGATGCTGTAAAAGACACCGATCTGCCCATCTGCACCATCGAAGAACTGCGGGATACCGCTTACAAGATGGTGGGCACGCCTGACCCTGTACAGTTTGGCGACCGGGTCGTGGGCATCATCGAAGCCCGTGACGGTTCCATCATGGACGTTGTACGTCAAGTGAAGAAAGCCGAAATCTAATCGTTTGAGATAAAAAGCCATCCCTCCGGGGGTGGCTTTTTTCATTGTTCTCTTTTCCCTCTACTTTTAAAATATTCTCAAATTATTTTTATTTATGTTCAAATGAAACAATTTTGCTTTTCTTTGGAAACCCGCACCACAACTGGCTTTGCGGTCATTCTATAAGTATATACTTATGTGTTTCATACCGTTTTTTATATTCGTTTTCAGAATGTTCCTATGGTACTATGTAGTGGTGTTGTTGCACTCTATTTTACCGGTTTCCGAGACCAGCCCGTCTCGGAGACACCCCATTTTATTTCCAAAGGAGGAAATTGCACTATGTTTTTGGGCGTTGTTGGTTTCTTGATGGTTGTCATCATCGTGGCAGCTTTGATCCGTGGTAAATCCAACCCGGTACCTCTGTTCGTGATGGTTCCCGTCATCGCTGCTCTGATCTGCGGGTTCACTCCTGTACAGATCTTTGATTTCGTAAAGGCCGGGGTTTCCAAGACTTGGTCCACCGCAGTACTGTTCATCTTCTCCATCGTTTACTTCTCCATGATGGGTGATATGGGCTTGTTCGATCCCATGGTGAACTGGCTGGTGAAAAAAGCTGGTTCCAACATCGTAATGGTTACCATTGCCACCGCCTGCATCGCCGTTATCTCCCACCTGGACGGTGCTCTGGCTTCCACTCTGCTGATCACCATCCCCGCCATGCTGCCTATCTACAAAAAGCTGCATATGCGTCCTGTGGTGCTGGTGTGCATCATCGGTGCCGCCATGTCCATCATGAACCTGCTGCCCTGGGGCGGCCCTGTGGCCCGTACCGGCGTTGTGCTGAACGCTGACGTGAACGCTCTGTGGCAGGAACTGCTGCCTCTGCAGGGTGTCGGCCTGGTAATCCTGCTGGTCTTCGCCGCTTACATGGGCGTGATGGAAAAACGCCGTGGGGCTGGCCTGAATCCTACCGGCAAAGCTGCCCAGCTCTCTGACGACGACGAAGACAAATCCGCTGACGATGATCTGTCCGCTGAAGATGCCGCCTTCATGCGCCGTCCCAAGATGATCTGGTTCAACGGCATCCTGACCCTGTTCGTCATCGGCCTGCTGTGCTTCACCAAGATTCCTCTGTATGGTGCCTTCATGTTCGGTCTGGCTGTGGCCCTGGTAGCCAACTTCCATTCCGCCAAGGACCAGGCCCGTGCCATTAAGATGCATGCTGCCACTGCCTTGACCATGCCCATGATCCTGCTGGCTTCCGGCGTATTCCTGGGTGTCCTGTCCAAGACCGGTATGATGAAGGCCATGGCCCAGATGCTGATCAACATCGTTCCTGCCGCTCTGGGACCCCATCTGCAGGATGTGTTCGGGTTCTTCGCAGTGCCCATCGGCATGATGCTGGGGACCGACTCCTACTTCTTCGGCCTGCTGCCTCTGGCCATCGGTGTGGGTCAGCAGTTCGGCGTTGATCCTCACAACATGGCTATGGCTATGCTGATCGGGAAGAACTACGGCGTCATGGTCACTCCTCACGCTGCCACCACCTTCCTGGCCTGCGGCCTGGCTGGCATCTCCATCAAAGAACTGCTCACCTTCTGCGCACCGCGCCTGTGGGTCCTGTCCTGGATCTCCCTGGCCTGTGGCTTGGTACTGGGTCTGTTCCATCTGTAAGAGTTATAAAAAAAGCCACCCCTTCGGGGGTGGTTTTTTTGTCACAGATCAGCAGTCTAGTAAACAGCGACTGTTCTTTTCCAAAGAAGTTTTTATTGCTGTAAAAGTCAGAAAATCATATCCATTCCCCGGGACCCGCATGTGTCCTGGCTTTGTGTTCATTTTATAAGAATTTTCTTATATCTTGCATACTCATATTTATATTAGTTTTCAGAAAGTTCATATGCTACCATGGATTCGTAAGCAAAAGGATTCATCTTTCATCCCGTTTCCGGTGGCTTGCCCGTCCCGGAAACACCAAATCCAATCTCAAAGGAGGAAATGCATTATGTTCTTGGGCGTTGTTGGTTTTCTGATGGTTGTGATCATCGTGGTCGCTCTGATCCGCGGTAAATCCAACCCGGTGCCTCTGTTCGTGATGGTACCTGTCATTGCAGCTCTGATTTGCGGATTTACCCCTGCACAGATCTTCGATTTCGTGAAAGCCGGAGTTGGCAAGACCTGGTCCACCGCTGTCTTGTTCATCTTCTCCATCGTTTACTTCTCCATGATGGGTGATATGGGCCTGTTCGATCCCATGGTGAACTGGCTGGTGAAAAAAGCTGGTTCCAATATCGTCATGGTCACTGTAGCCACTGCCTGCATCGCTGTCATTTCCCACCTGGACGGCGCTCTGGCTTCCACCCTGCTGATCACCATCCCCGCCATGCTCCCTATCTACAAGAAGCTGCATATGCGTCCTGTGGTGCTGGTGTGCATCATCGGTGCGGCCATGTCCATCATGAACCTGCTGCCCTGGGGCGGCCCTGTGGCTCGTACTGGCGTGGTACTGAACGCTGACGTGAACGCCCTATGGCAGGAACTGATTCCCCTCCAGGGCGTGGGCCTGGTAATCCTGATGATCTTCGCTGCCTACATGGGCGTGATGGAAAAACGCCGTGGGGCCGGCCTGGTTCCCACTGGCAAAGCTGCCCAACTCTCTGACGACGACGAAGACAAATCCGCTGACGATGATCTGTCTGCTGAAGATGCAGCCTTCATGCGCCGTCCTAAGATGATCTGGTTCAACGGCCTCCTGACCCTGTTCGTCATCGGCCTCCTGTGCTTCACCAAGATTCCTCTGTACGGAGCCTTCATGTTCGGCCTGGCTGTAGCCCTGGTTGCCAACTTCCATTCTGCCAAAGACCAGGCCCGTGCCATCAAGATGCACGCTGCCACTGCCTTGACCATGCCCATGATCCTGCTGGCTTCCGGCGTATTCCTGGGTGTCCTGTCCAAGACCGGTATGATGAAGGCCATGGCCCAGATGCTGATCAACATCGTTCCTGCCGCTCTGGGACCCCATCTGCAGGATGTGTTCGGGTTCTTCGCAGTGCCCATCGGCATGATGCTGGGGACCGACTCCTACTTCTTCGGCCTGCTGCCTCTGGCCATCGGTGTGGGTCAGCAGTTCGGCGTTGATCCTCACAACATGGCTATGGCTATGCTGATCGGGAAGAACTACGGCGTCATGGTCACTCCTCACGCTGCCACCACCTTCCTGGCCTGCGGCCTGGCTGGCATCTCCATCAAAGAACTGCTCACCTTCTGCGCACCGCGCCTGTGGGTCCTGTCCTGGATCTCCCTGGCCTGCGGCCTGGTACTGGGTCTGTTCCATCTGTAAGAGTTATAAAAATGGGCTGTTGCATAAGCAACAGCCCATTTTTCGTTATATCCTCTTCTTCCGTTCCCGGCTCAGTTGATCTACAATCAGCAGGATTGCATTCCCAGCCCAGAACAGCATGCCCAACTGGCTATTGAACAAGGTATGGTCCGTAAGTCCGCTGATGAAGATGCCCACCAGAGACGCCATATAGCCGCAGGCCACCCCGCGGATCCAGGGACGAGCCCGCCGCCGGTGACGGATTTCCCGGGCCAGCCGGAACAGTTGGAACATCACATACAGGAACAGGACCAAGCCCAGGATCCCCAGTTCCGCCGTTACATTCAGCAGCAGATTGTGGCTGTGGTACATGAAAACATCTTCTGCAATGAAGAAGTTGTAATCGGGAAAGGCATAACCGTAGCCATACCAGCCCACTCCGAAGGGATGGTCCCGGATCATGTCCAGGGAACTTTCCAGATAAAAGAACCGGAGTTCTGCCGAGGTGTCATGGACGGAAAAGATCGACATGAGCCGTTCCGCCAGCTGGTTCCAGAACACATACAGTACACCCAGCCCTCCGCCGATGAAGGGCAGGAATGCTTTGTGGTAGAAGGCGCCGGCAAAGACAAAGAGCACCCAGAAATAAGCCACCCAGTTCCCCCGGGAAAAGGTCAGGATCAGGCAGGCCGTAGCCAGGAGAAAGATCCCTGCCAGAGCCCAGCGGGTCTTTCCCCCTTTGAGCGGGGCAAAGAGCCCTTCACAGTAGGCCACCGTGGATACCAGGAAGGTCCCCAGGATGTTGGGGTTCACCAGGGTGGAAATAGCCCGCCGGGACAGGTGCTTGAAAGACTGGTGGTCGATCCATTCCATATTCTGGAGACTGCTGCCGAAGAAATACTGCCAGATGCCGAAAGCCGCCACCACCCCGGCCGAGATCATGAAAATCTTGGTCAGGAACAGAGTACGTCGGCTGGTACTGGCATACCGGAGCACCAGATAGAACAGGCCGGCTTCCTGGCCTACCACCCACAGCCAGTTGAAGGCACAGGCAGCTGGGTTTTCCGACCACAAGGTGCTGACCCCACTGAGGAGGAACAGGGCCCACAGGGGCCGGCTGATGTTCCGGGGAATCTGGATGGTCGGCCAGAACTGCCCGGTCTGCCAGATGTTCACCAGGTTCAGCAGGAAACAGAGCCCAAAGACAAGGCCAGCGGCCAGCTGGTTCAGGGGAAGGATGAAAAACAGGACACAGAGGACGGCGAAGGTAACCTGGTTCAGGTTCCAGGATGCAGGAAGGCCCCAGCCTCGTGGTCGTTCCATGCCATCACCGATCCAATCCCAGTTCCTTGAAGGTCCCGATAAGATACAGGGAGCCGCAGACGATCACTACGTCCCCGGGACCGGCTTCCCCCACCGCCCGGCGGTAGGCAGCCGTCAGGTCCTCCATGGGAACCGCATTCTTGTGGAGCCGCTGGGCCAATTTTTCCGGTTTCTCCGACCGTTCTCCTTCATGGGCCAATACCGTATAGATGGTATCTTCCGGCCGGAACAGGATATCCGAGACTTGGCTCACATCCTTGTCCGCCATCATGCCGAACACAAAGAGCCGCCGTGCCTGTGGATAATATGCATCCAACGCCTTCCGCAGTACGGTCACCCCAGAAGGATTGTGGGCTCCGTCCAGGATGATATCCGGATCCCGGTGGATCCGCTCCAGCCGTCCCGGCCACCGGGCCGCTGCCATACCCCGGAGCATGGCAGCTTCATCAGGCACCCCGTGCTTGTCCCGGAGGATTTCTGCTGCTGTCAGGGCCGCTGCTCCATTGAGGATCTGATGTTCCCCTGGCAGGTGGATGACCGCTTCCATTTCCTTCTCACCCAGCCGGTACAAGAAGGTCTGGGCCTCCATGGAACTGGTCAGCTTTTCTGCGGTAAAATCTTCTCCATAGACATAAAGGGGCGCGTGATTGGCTTCTGCCGCGGCCCGGATCACCGTGAGGGCCTTTCCTTCCGCTTCCGTCACCACCGGCACCCCCGGCTTGATGATCCCGGCCTTCTGGGCGGCAATGGCTTCGATGGTCTTCCCCAGCCGGTCCGTATGTTCCAAAGTCACATTGGTGATCACCGAAACTTCCGGAGTGATGATGTTGGTGGAATCCCACAGGCCTCCCATCCCCACTTCGATTACGGCACAATCCACCCGTTTTTCCGCGAAATACAGGAATCCCATAGCAGTGATGAATTCGAACTGGGTAGGCTGTTCACCCCCTGCAGCCAAGTACTTTTCCAGAGCTTCTTTGGTCCGTTCCGTAACGGCAGCAAAATCTCCATTGGAGATTTCCTGCCCGTCCAGGCAGATCCGTTCGTTGTAGCGGACGAAGTGGGGAGAGGTGTAGCTCCCCACCCGGAGCCCCGCCTGCTGGAGCATATTGGCCAGGAAAGTGGTGACACTGCCCTTGCCGTTGGTCCCGGTCACATGGATGGTCCGGATTTTCCGTTCCGGATGATCCAGCTGGGCCACCAGGCCCTGGATCCGTTCCATGCCCAGATGGATGCCGAACTTGCCCAGGCTTTCTACATATGCTACTGCGTCCGAATAATCCATAGGTCTACTCCTTTCCCTTTTACAGGCTGCGCAGGGTTGCGATCCGTTCTTTCAGGCCGTCGATCCGCGCCAGGATCTCCGTTTGCTTGGTCTTTTCCTTTTCCACCACTTCCGCAGGTGCCTTAGCCAGGAAGTTCTGGTTGTTCAGTTTTCCGGCCGTCCGTTTGGCTTCCTTTTCGGCGCCGTCCAGTTCCTTCTGGAGACGGGCCAATTCCTTTTCCACATCGATGAGCCCTTTGAGAGGTAGGTACACCTTGGCCCCGTTGACCACGGCCGCCATGGCATTTTCCGGAGCCGTATCTTCCATGCCTCCCAAGGTCAGGGTATCTACCGTGCCCAGCTGCCGGATGTAATCCCCGTTGGCCGCAAAGACAGCTTTCAGGTCTTCGTCCACCAGCACCGTCGCCGGAGCCTTGTGGCCGGGAGCTGCATTCACTTCCGCCCGCATGTTCCGGATGGCTTTGATCACGTCCATGACGGCAGTCATCTGTTTTTCCACCGTATCATCCATCAGATTGTCGTCCGCCACCGGCCAAGGAGCAATCATGATGCTCTGGCCTTCATGAGGCAGATGCTGCCAGATTTCTTCCGTAATGAAAGGCATGTAGGGATGGAGCAGCTTCATGGCATCGCCCAGCACCCGGCACAGAACCGTTTGGGCCGTAGCCCGTGCTGCCGCGTTTTCCCGGTCGTAGAGACGGGGTTTGGCCAGTTCGATGTACCAGTCGCATACTTCACCCCAGATGAAGTCGTAGATCAGCCGGCCGGCTTCTCCCAGTTCGAATTTTTCCATATAGTTGGATACATCCCGGATGGTATGCTGGAGCCGGGACAGGATCCATTTGTCCGCCAGGGTCAGCGGTGCTTTTTCTGCATCCTTGTCATAACCGTCTAGGTTCATGAGAGCGAACCGGGATGCGTTCCAGATCTTGTTGGCAAAGTTCCGGGTGCTTTCGATCCTATTCCAGTAGAAACGCATGTCGTTCCCCGGAGTATTGCCGGTGATCAGCATGAACCGCAGGGTATCCGCCCCATACTTATCCACCACTTCCACCGGGTCAATGCCGTTGCCCAGGGATTTGCTCATCTTCCGGCCCTGTTCATCCCGGACCAGGCCATGGATGAATACATGCTTGAAAGGTTCCTTCCCCATGAATTCTTCACCCATGGTGATCATCCGGGCTACCCAGAAGAAGATGATGTCGTAGCCAGTGACCAGCACACTGGTGGGATACCAGTGTTCCAATTCTTCCGTCTTATCCGGCCAGCCGAACGTGGAGAACGGCCACAGGCCGGAGCTGAACCAGGTGTCCAGGCAGTCTTCTTCCTGATGGATGTGGGTGCTGCCACATTTGGGGCATACTGTCAGATCTGTCCGGGAAGCAGCCACTTCTCCGCAGTCGTCGCAGTACCAGACCGGGATCCGGTGGCCCCACCAGATCTGCCGGGAAATGCACCAGTCATGGATGTTTTCCATCCACTGGAGATAGGTATTGGTGAATCGGCTGGGGACGAATTCCGTATGGCCTTCGGTGACACATTTGATGGCCGCTTCTGCCAGAGGTTTCATCTTTACGAACCACTGGGTGGATACCATGGGTTCCACCACATGGTGGCAGCGCTGGCAGTGGCCTACAGAGTGCGGAGCATCTTCGATCTTCACCAGAAGTCCCATGTCCTTCAGATCCTGGACGATGTGCTTCCGGCATTCGTACCGGTCTTCCCCTTCATATTTGCCGGCTTCCTTGGTCATCTTCCCGTCCAGGCCGATGACTACGATCTGTTCCAGGTTGTGCCGCTGTCCTACTTCATAGTCGTTGGGGTCATGAGCCGGAGTGATCTTCACAGCACCGGTACCGAATTCCAGGTCCACATATTCATCGGCGATGATGGGGATTTCCCGGTCCGTGGTGGGCAATGCGATTTTCTTCCCGACCAGGCTGCCATACCGTTCATCCTTGGGATTCACGGCTACTGCCGTATCCCCGGGGATGGTTTCCGGACGGCTGGTAGCAATGGTCAGGTACTGGTCTTTTTCCCCCACGATGGGATATTTGATGTACCACAGAGCACCGGGATCATCCTGGTGTTCCACTTCCACATCGGAAAGAGCCGTGCGGCAGTTGACGCACCAATTGATCATCCGGGTGCCTTTGTAGATCAGGCCCTTTTCATAAAGGCTCACGAAAGCTTCCCGGACCGCCCGGCTCAGGCCCTCGTCCATGGTGAACCGCTGCCGGTCCCAGTCGCAAGAAATCCCCAAGCTTTTCAGCTGGCTGACGATTTCATCTCCGTAAGCTTCCTTCCACTTCCAAACCCGTTTCACGAATTCCTCCCGGCCCAGGTCGTACCGGGTCAGGCCTTCTTTCTTCTTCAGTTCTTCTTCCACCTTGATCTGGGTGGCCAAACCCGCATGGTCATAGCCCGGCAGCCAGCAGGTGTTGTCCCCCAGCATCCGATGCCAGCGCACCAGGATGTCCTGGAGGGTATTGTCCAGGGCATGGCCCATGTGGAGCTTGCCGGTAATGTTGGGAGGCGGGATCACCACACTGAAGGGTTTCCGGCTCTTGTCCACCGGCTGATGGAAAAAGCCGTGTTCGATCCAATATGCATACCATTTTTTCTCCACCGCAGCCGGATCATAGACTTTGGGGATGTTGTTTTCTTCTGCCATAAATCTGCCTCCTTAAAAAAATAAACCCGTCCTGCTGTATAGGACGAGTTGTTCGCGGTACCACCTACATTCTCAATTGCTTGAGCACCTCTGTGGCGTAACGTGCCAAAACGGGTACAGCTCACCACCGTACCGGCTCCCGGATGACTTCCAGCGCATTGCCCGGATGCTTCCACCACCCGCATCCTCTCTGTCAGTGCAAGAGGCGCTGTACTCCTTCCCTTCATGGCCTTTGACTGTATGGTCGTATGGAGTCATTGTAACAAGGGAGGATTTTTTTGTCAATGGGAAATGAAGAGGTCAGACCGGCCCTTTGGGCCTTTCAGAAGTCATACTTCAGCTTGCCTGCCATAAGCAGCACGGTCTTCTTGCTTATACCGGACAAAGCTGACATCTGATGTCTCAAGGTCCCTCGGGGCCGTATCTAGCATCTTTACAAACTCTCGATCTGCCGGCACAGCATCTTGCCCACGCTGTCGGCCATTTTGTCCAAATCCCGGACTTCCACACAGTCTTCCCCGAAGATTTTCCGGGCATCTTTCATGATGTGCTGATTCTCCCCGTTGATGAGCCCGATGATCCGGATCCCTTCCCGGCGGAGGCTGGCGGCTTCATCGGCCGTGTTGGCCACGGCTTTTTCGTCCCGGTATTCCGAAGAACTGAACAGGCCGTCCCCCACTAGAGGCTTGTCGTCGTTGGGTTCCGCATCGGTGAGCATGATCAGGATCTTCCGAGTCTGGGTAAAGTCCCCCATCAGCTGCCGGGCGCCCCGGAGAGCCAAGCCGTCCCGGTTCCAGCCGGTGGCTACATAGTTGAAGATATTGGTGCACCGCTTCTTGTCGGCATAATCTTTGAATAGGGTGAGCACCGTATAGTTCCGCAGGGTACAGAAGGAATACACCTGATAAGGGATCCCGCACTGTCGCAGGCTTTCGGCGATCACATAGGCCTGGGAAGCGATCACCTGCTGGTATTCCCCCCGGGAAGCGGAAGCATCCAGCATCAGGTCTACGGTGAAATCCGGGCTGGAGACCGTTTCCCGTTCAAAGAACACACGGCTGTCATTCACCTTCAGAGCCCGCCATACCAGTCCCGGCACCAGTTCTCCTTCTTTGGCCGGCACCGGCAGCCGGGTCTGGGCCATGCGCATGACGCTCCGGAGCTGATGGGTGAGCCGGGCTATGCTCTTCCGGCACTGTTCCCCATGATCCTTATAATAGGACAGATTCTTCACTCGCTGGGCATGGGCCCCCTGGAGCCAGCGAGAAGCTTCCCCAGTGGCTCCTTTGCTGCCCAGACGGCCCCGGGTAAAGTGCAGATGGCAGCCCCGGTGAGGCCCGTTGCACCAGGCCTGGTCGATGTCCAGCATTTTCCGGGGAGGATAGATGCTGGCCCCGAAACAGTCGATGATGTAGTTGTAGTTTTCCGATGCCGTCTGGCCAGTGATGATGGCCATCAGTCCGTTGTGAGCGTTTTTCCCGGCCAGGATGTCCATGGCCTGTTTCTTGGAATAGAGGAAATTGAACACGCTTTCCTGTTTCCGGAACACATGGGGCAGCAGCCAGTCGATGAAATCTCCCAGCCCTTTGCTGATGATGACCTTTTCCAGGCTTTCCCGGACCAGGAAATGGGAGACGAAGTACTTTTTGGTGATTTTCCGGAAGTGGTCGCACAGCTGCTGGGTATCCCAGGAAGGATCGAAGCACAGGTTGGCATAGAGCCCTTTGGCCCAGGGGTCATGGAGATCCAGCCCTTCTCCCAGCACTTCATGCCACCGGGCCGCCTGCATCTCGTGGGCCACTCCGGTCTTGTCCAGTTTGGTGCCATCGAAATAGGCCCGGGCATGCTGCTTCCGGAGGTATGGCAGCACCGGCCGCACCTGCGCCTCCTTGGCATAGGTAGCATATTCCAGCCCCAGCCAAAATAAGTCCGTAAACGTATCCCGGAGGGCGCTGTCTTCCATCTCTTCGAACATCTGATGGATCAGTTTCACATCATAATACTTTCGAGTAAAGCCCACCACCGCATTCAGGTACAGATCCGGCGTGCCGCTTTCCGTATAGGCCAGGAAATCCGGATCGAAATGGTAGTCCCAGGATACATCCCATACGATATTCAAAGCACGGCGGCGTTTGGCATCGTACTTCAGTTTCGCCATGATCCATCATCCCTCGAAGATTTCTTCTTTGGTGTAATTGCCGGGGATATGGAGATTGATCACGTCCCGGATCAGCCCCGGTTCATATTCATCGAAGGATTTATTGACGATTCCCAGATCCAGGGCCTTGTGGGCTTCCAGACCGGCTTCCATCAAATGGATGGCGTCCAGCATCCCCCGCAGATCCAGAGCTTTTTCCGAAATTTCGCTTTCCTGGCATTTCTTTTCCAAGTCTTTGAAGATTTGACAGAAGGCCTTCCGGGCCTCGCTCCGGAGAGCAGGGAATTCGTCCTTCAACAGCCGTTCCAAGGATTCCATGGAAATGGTGGGCAGCTGGATCACAGCGAACCGGGAAGCCAAGGCTTCGTTCAGTTCCCGGGTACCAGAATAGCCGTAATTCATGGTAGCGATGAACCGACAGGCAGGGTCCGCATGGAGCAGATCATAGCCCGGGATATCCACCGTATGGCGGAAATCCAGCAGGGAATGGAGCACGGCCATAGCTTCATTCCGGGCCATGTTGATCTCATCGAATACCCCGAAGCCCCCTTTCACCGCACACTGGTACACCGGTCCCGGCCGGAATTCCACTTCTCCGTTTTTGAAGGTGTCCGTGCCCAGCATCCCGGTGGCATCCATGTTGATGTGGAAGGAAACGTTCCACATAGGCCGTCCGAATACGGCAGCCAGGTTCTCTGCCAGCACGTTCTTCCCGGTAGCTTTGGGTCCTGCCAGCAGCAGGTTCTGTCCGCACAACAGGGCCGCAATAGCCTCTTCCCACACATCTTTCCCGTAATAATGGAAATGAGGGACAGGGATACGGGGCTGGAGTTCCGGCGGTGCCGGAAACTCTTTCCGATAATTTTCCACGCCCTGGATCAGATCCGGGCTGATTTTCTCTTCTTTTAAAAAGCTCAGCATGACAGCGGCTCCCCTCGATTAACAATTCCTTGAATCATACTTTATTATAGCACAAAAGGGGTGTGCTGCACGTGCTGTGCAACACACCCCTTTTCGGGAAGTCTGGAGCCGCTGTGTGCTTCCCGCTCCTTCACTCCGGTACCGCTCCGAACCGGTTGGCCCCGTTTGTCCCTTTTTTGATCAACAGATAAATATACGTGGCCAGATTCAGAATAGGGACCAGGATCAGCAGCACCCACCAGCCGCTTTTGTCCATATCGTGGAACCGGCGGGCCAGCAGGGAAAGACCGCAGAGGAACATGACAAAATAGGCCAAAAGCCACAGGCCCATCAGGGCAATGGCCCCCACTCCGCTCTCAAACAGGGTAAAGATGAAAACACACCCCATCAGGAAAAAAGTCAGGCAGCTGGTCCCACCAAGGAGCAGGGCTCCCCGCAGAGCCAGTTCCACCCGTCCCAGACGGCCGTGGAAATTCAGATACAGATCCAGCAGCGAAGTCCAGTCCCGAGGGATCTGACGGGCAAAAAAGTGCCGTTCCATCCACTGGTAGGGAGAAATTTTATGATTATTTACCTCTGGTGTTCCAACATACAAGTCCATACAGCCTCCTTACCCTCAGCTTTTCCTATATTTTCAGTCGAGAGATATTATATCCATTTTTACCGAGAAAAGAAAGAGGCCAGGACACAAAAAATACGCATTTTATTGGCAAAAAGAGCATCGCTCATAAAATGCGCATCATTTCTATTTTCTGTTGGGGGCCGGTTCTTCAGAAATCAAGATTCCTGCATCTTGCAGATTCTGCCGGATGGCTTCCAATTCTTCCTGGGAATCAGCTGCCACCGTCAGGGTATGGATCCCTTTGGAAAGGGTAGCGATCAGAGGGATGTTGTAGGCCTGGAAATTTTCCAGATACTGTTTTACATCCCGACGGTTCTTCAGATTCAAGAACGCCTGGATCGGTCCGCAGAAATCCGGCAGCAAAGTAATGCTGGCAATCATGCCCCCATTGTCCACCACAATGTTCATCTCTTCCATGGCTCCATCCGTATCCATGGCTTTGTACCGGCATTCAAAATCCATGGTCAGGCTCCGGCCGTTGATCTGGTAGCCTCTCCGGGTGGAAACAATGGCTGTCCCGGCACTTCGCAGGAGAGCCATATCCAGCACAATGACCTGGCGGGAAACATCCAGATCCTTGGCCAGCTGATCCCCCGTCACCGGGCTGCTGCTGTTCCGCAGGATTTCCAGTATCTTCTTTCTTCTTTCTTGATTCTTCATGATACCCCTCCCATACAGATTCTGCTTTTGGATTCCCTGTATCCATCTCTTTCTATCCTTGGCAGGGCAGTAAATTCCAAAGTTTTTCAGCTGTATTTTATCATATTTGGTTATGAATGTCTAAATTAAATTCATGATGAATCGTTCTGTATGCTCACTGCCAAAGGACTATCAATTCAGGAGTATACTGCCGCATTATGAAGATTAGATGAAGAAGCAGGAAAAGTTATCCCCGGCCCTGCAAAGTTGCGGCCTAGAGCACCATCTAGGCCTGATTCTCTTCTGTACGGGATTAAAAGATCAATAAAAATATCTTATATTATTTTTCTTGGCATCTTCTTGACAAAATGCCACGCGCTCTGGAAAAGGACAAACAAAAAGCCTTCCCGAACCCGGGAAGGCTGATATTTTCTTGGTGACCCTGGAGTGATTCGAACACTCGACACACGGCTTAGAAGGCCGTTGCTCTATCCAGCTGAGCTACAGGGCCAAATAAAATGGAGCGGGTGATGGGAATCGAACCCACGTAACTAGCTTGGAAGGCTAGGGCTCTACCATTGAGCTACACCCGCATTTCTATTGGTCGGAGCGACAGGATTTGAACCTACGACCCCCTGCTCCCAAGGCAGGTGCTCTACCAAACTGAGCTACGCCCCGTCGCAATACGATATCATCCATATGTAAAATTTCGCAACAATAGTGGTGGGCGCTAACAGGATCGAACTGCTGACATTCTGCTTGTAAGGCAGACGCTCTCCCAGCTGAGCTAAGCGCCCGAAAAAAATTTGGTGACCGGAGGGGGAATCGAACCCCCGATACCGCCGTGAAAGGGCGGTGTCTTAACCGCTTGACCATCCGGCCACATGGCTCCCCGAGTAAGACTCGAACTTACAACAACTCGATTAACAGTCGAGTGCTCTACCATTGAGCTATCGGGGAATTTAGACGCTTATGCGTTGCGAGGATTATTATATTAAATACGGTACAAAATGTCAACAGCATTTCTCGATTTTTTCAAGAAAATTTGAGCAGCCCGCCTCACGCTAAAAAAAGATGTCAGACACGGCCTTTCAGGCCTTTCAGAAGGCAGACGTCAGCTTGTTTGCGAAAAAAGACTGCATCTAATCTAAACAAGGCTGATATCTATCATCGCTAGGCCTGCAAAGGCCGTGTCTGATTTCTGCCCTCTGCTCCGACTTTTTCCCTGCACACAAGAAAGCCCCAGATACGCGAAAGCAGGAAATTTGGTCCATGGCATAGTACATATTGGTACATGCCGCGAACCAAATTTCCCGCTGACAAAGTAGATGGGTGCATATTCCGCACCTGGGTTATGCGGCAGCGGCGGCGCTAGCCCTGCTCCGCCACCCTCGCCTCCGCCACTTTCCCTTTTTCCGCGCCTTCCAGGAGCAGTTCCACACACTCCAGGACGGTCTGGGTCATGTTCACTTCCCAGAATTGGCCGGCTTCGGTAAGGTGATACAGATACCCGTTATGCTTCCAGAGGCCGTATTCTTCCCATAGGTCTCCTAGCCACTGGAGGCCGGAAAGACGGCTGTCCATCCGGGCCAGGTCTTCCAGATCCAGACGGCATTGGTTCAGCTGGGCCTGGATCCGGTCAGCGATCCGGGCATAAGGAGATTCCTGCTGGAGGAACATAAGGGGTTTCTGGCCGGCGGATACCATCCGTTCATACATGGGCAGAGCCCGGTGGAGCATGGTGGATACACCGTCCACATGGCCTCCGGCCCCGCAGCCGAAGGGGAACAGCTGGGCTCCGCTCCGGGCAAGGGTGTTGTACAAGCTCCGTTCCCGGTTATTCCGGGCCCAATGGCAGAAGCTGAGCCGCTTCCAGCCCTGGGCATCCAGGTAGCCTTTCCCCCAGGCAAAGAGAGCCGTCTGCTGCCGGGTGGTAGCCGCCGGAGACAGTCGGCCCTTTTGGATGGAAAGGGCCAAGTCGCTTTTATCGAATACATCCAGCTGGTACAGATCCGCGCCATCCACTCCGGACTGGACCAGCAGTTCCACATCTTTTTTCCAGACTTCCAGGGTCTGATCCGGGAGCCCGTACATCAAGTCGATGACCACGGCACACTGGTTCCAGGCCGAAAGAGCCCGGAGTTTTTCCAAAACGGCATCCTGATCATCGATCCGTCCCACCTGCTGGCGGACTTTGGTATCAAAGGACTGGACTCCCAGGGACATCCGATTGACCCCTTCCGCGAACCACACTTCCATCTTTTCCGGTACCAAATCGTGGATCCGGCCTTCTAGGGTCAATTCACAGTCATTGGACAAGGGCAGGCATCGATGGATGGCAGAAAGGAGCTTCCGGGCATTTTCCGGTGCCAGGGAAGTAGGCGTCCCCCCGCCGATGAACACGGCCTGGATGGGAGCCGCCTGGAGCCGGGGCTGGGCCGCATCCTGTTCCAATTCTCGGATCAAGAGATCCACATAGCGGTCTTCTGCCTCCTGGCTGGTTCCGTTCTGGAAGAATCCGCAGTACAGGCATTTGGTCTTGCAGAAGGGAATGTGGAAATAGGCCATTTGGGTAGGCCGACCCTGTGGGGCTCCCTGGAGGGTCTTTTGCCATACACCCTGGGCCAGGGGCGGCGGGATCATTTTCCCCTTCATCCCCGCATGGACCACCCTCTTCCGGTCAAAAGCCAGAGCCAGAGGGTCTGGGTTTTTCCGTCCGAACTGGAGCATCTGTTCTTCCGGAGACAGCTGTGAGAAATATGCTTCCAGATCCATGGTTCACCCTTTCCCTTCCAGCTGCCTCAGCACGGCTCTGGCAAACGCAGCGGCGGCTTCTAAGTCCTGGGCATCGGGATGGGTGGAAGCAGCCTTGTGCCGGGCTTCGCTTTGGGGATTGCGCCCATGGAGGCTTTCCGGCGGGAAACGCTTGTACATGGCTTCGATGAGTTTGGGGTCCACTTTTCCCTGGCAGATGAAGGAGTCAACTGGCTCCACTCCTTCCGGCAGCAGAGCGGCCCCTTTTTCCAGCGATCCTCTGGCGTGATCGCTGTGGGGATCGGCCCCTAAGGTAGCAAAGAGGGCCACATGGGGGTTGTGGAGCCGAGGAAGGACTTTCTGGGCTGCCGCATCAGCGGTGCCTTTGTCCACCCAGTACCCCAGGAATACACAGTCATAGGCGTCCAAATCTTCCGGAAGCGGCTGGGTCAGATCCAGGCAGGGTGTCCCTGCCGGCAGGGCCGAAGCGATAGCTTCCGCTACTTTGCGGGTATTGCCGGTCCGGCTAGAATACAGTACGATGGTTTTCATGGGCTTCCTCCTTAGAATTTCCATTCAGCGCCCGCTCTCCAGACACGGCCGTCGGTCCAGATGCTGTCGCTGCTGTCGAATTTCTTGTTGAACAAGTTGTCAATGCCGGCATACAGGGACATTTTTCCGATGTCCTTGGTAACTACGAAATTGGTCAGGCTGTAGGAATAGGATTTGTTATTGGCGCTGGTGAGATAGTTCTGGTACCACTGGTTATAGAGAGTGGCCGTCCAGGGATCCTTCTTGGCATCGGTCCAGGACAGTTCCACAGTGCCGGTATTAAGGGCACGGCCGGTAAGCCGCTTGTTGGTGTTCCCGTCCCGGGCATCCAGATAGGTATAGTTGGCCCGGGCGCTCCAGTGTTTGTCGAATTTGTATTTGGTTTCCGCTTCCACCCCGTCAAAGGTGGCCTTGTCCACGTTCCGGTACTTGTACAGGAAGGTCCGGGTTCCGCCGATGAAGCTCAGGGACACTCTTTCCGAATCGATCAGGTTGGAAATCTTGTTGTGGAAGTAGGTGAGTTTCCCGGTAGCCTTGCCTTTCTCCCCTTCCAGGCTGATGTCGAAGTTGGTGGATTTCTCCGGCTGCAGGTCCGGGTTCCCCTCCACGATCACCCGCATGGAGGCAATGGGGGAATGGATCATCTGGGAATACAGTTCGAAGACGGTGGGAGCCCGGAAGGCTTTGCCGTAGTTCACTTTCAGCCGGCTGGCCTTGCTGAAGCTGTAGGTGAGCCCGGCCCGGGGGGACCATTCGCTGCCAAAGCTGTCATGATGGTCGAACCGGACAGAAGGGATGAACAGCAGCTTATCCCCCAGTTTCATTTCGTCTTCCAGATAGAAAGCGTAGGAATTCTGGCTGGCAGATCCATAGGGACTGGTCATACCCAGATAGCTTTCGATCCGGGTGCCCCCGCCCGGGTTGGCAAACCGGGTACCTCCGGCCTTCTGGTTCTTCACTTCCATGCCGTAGGTGAGGGTGTTGTTCTTATCCATCTTGTAGGTGTTCTTGGCTTCATTGACCCAGGTGGAATACCGGGCATGATTGAAGTCATTCCAGGCGGCGGCCGTCCGGGTGCGGCCCACTTTCCCCAGCCGGCTGTAGTAGGACTGGATCTCCCAGTCGTTCTTCCGGTCGAACCCATAATACTTCACATGGTAGTCGGACCGGTTGTTGTCGTAGTAGCTGGTGGTGGTGCCGGCAGTGGTACTGGCAGACAGGCTGGTAAGCTGTTCTTTCATGAAGCTGGCGCCGAAGTCCAGGCCGCTGTGGTCATTGAACCGGTAATTGCCGTTCACGGAAAGATTCCGCCGGGGGCCGTACATGTTGGTGCTGCCGTTGTTGTCTTCCTTCCGGACCTTGGTCAGGTTGAAGTCAAAGTTCATGTTGAGCTTCCCCATGTCCCCGGTGGAAAAGCCTCCGTAAACGGAAGATTCCAGGCTTCCGGTACGGGTCCCCGCATAGCCGCCCTGGGGCTTGTTCTTTTTGGTGATGATATTGATCACGCCCCCGGTGGCATCACTGCCCCAGACGGCGGAACCGGACCCCCGGAGGATTTCCACCCGGTCGATTTGGTTCACGTTGATCCGGTCCAGTTCATAGGCATTCATGGTGCTGGCGGAATCTTCCCCGGCGATCCGGCGGCCGTCCACCAGGATCAGGGTTTCCGTGGTCCCCATGCCCCGGACGCTTACGTTGTTCCCCACCATGGAGGTGCCGTTCCGGGACACGTCGATGCCCGTAGCATTCTTGATGGCATCCCGGACATTGTAGGCCCCTTTCTTTTTCATTTCATCGGCCTTGATCACCTGGACGGCCATGGGGACTTGTTTTTCCTCCAATTTGGTCCGGGTGGCGGTAACCACCGTCTCTCCCAATTCCAGGCTGTCCATTGTATTGTCAGACGCAGCATCGGCACTGCAAAGCTGGGCACCGCCCAGTACGGCTGCCAGGCTTACCGCCAGCAGGATTCTTCTCTTCAACCATGCTTGATCCATCGTAACGCTCCTTTACACTGTATTTTGCAAGTCATTCCTTTCCGCATTCCACAGATTTCCCCTGGGAAACCGGTCCGCCCAAAGGCCGCGGCCAGTCTCCCTGTTTCAGTTCAGCCGGAAGGTAAACGTTTTCGTCGCATAGCACCGGACCGGGTACCCTTCCTTATACGCCGGTTCGAACTGATATCCATAAGCCGCATCCAGAGCCGCCTGATCCATCTGACCATAGCCGGATCCAGAAATCACCGAAGCACTTTCCACGGTGCCGTCCTTGCCTACGATCATCCGGACCCGGACGGACCCCTGGATGCCGTGATTCCGGAGCGCATCGGGATACTCCGGTGCCGGCCCTCCCAGGAAGCTGGCGGACACATCGGACTGGACCGCTTCCGTGTCGAAGCCAGGCCCGTCACCTCCTGCCGGTCCCGGAGGTTCTCCCGGACTGCCTTCCGGATTGCCCCCATTGGGGACCCCGTCAGGACTCCCCCCCTCCGGATCCCCCTGGGTAGCCGTCCCGGGCCGGGCTGCCGCTCCAGCTGCTGCCGAGCTGACAGAGGAGGCCGCTGCCGTCGGACGGTCCTCTGCCACCTGTCCATCGGGAATCACATCCTGAGAGGCTGGCTGCATCACCGGTGCGGAAGCACTTTCCTGGGGGGCTGCCTGCTGCTGGGCTGCTGCAGGTGCCGGGGGATTCCCGTTCCCCAGATGGGCTCCCGGCACTTCCCCATAGCCGTGATAGGGACTGCCGGAAACGATTTCCACCGTGTAGATCGGATCCTGGGCCTGCTGCTTCTGGTAAGCCTGGTAGCCGACAGTTCCCACCAGCAGGAAGAAAATCAAATGGGCTCCCAGGGACACCAGCAGTCCTTTGCTGCTGTCACAGATTTCCATGGGCATCCGCCTTCTCTGCCGCCAGCCCCACCCGGACAATCCCGGCTGCTTTGCAGTCGTCCAGCAGGCTCAGGATGGTCTGATAGGCAGCTCTGCCATCCCCATAGATGACCAGAGAAAACTGAGGATCTTTGGCAGCCGCTTGTTTGGCCTGGGCCAGCAGCGCCTCCCGGGTAATGGGCTTTGTCCCCAGGTACAGGCTTCCATCTTCCCGGACCGCCACATTGAACCGGCTATCCTGTTGGGTCTGTGCTTGGGTGGCAGCCGGCAGCTGCACTGGAACGGTCTGTACTTCGCTCATGTTCATGGTGGTGACAATGAAGAACACCAGCAGCAGGAAGCTCATATCGATCATGGGGCTGATCATGATTCCGATTTCATTCTTTTTCCGGTTCTTCAGCTTGATCATGCCCGCCTCCGTTCCGGATGGCAGCACACGCTGCAGCTTTCCTTTTTCCGTACGGCTTCCAAGAGGGTATTGCCCATTTCTTCGATGTTCAAGGTGATGAGCTTCATCCGCCGCTCAAAGTAGCCGTGGAATACCACTGCCACGATGGAAATACACAAACCGAACACAGTGGTGATCAAGGCTTCGGCCAACCCTGATGTGACCCCCATGGGATTGGTCATCCGCTGGGTGATGTGGTTGAATGCCCCCATCATCCCGGTCACCGTCCCCAAAAGCCCCAGGACCGGTGCCAAAGTGACGATGATATTCAGATAGGGCAGGTGGCTCTCGAATTTGTCCAGGGCCCGTTCTGCCCGATAGCTGATGAAGTTCTCCAGATATTCATAGTTGTCATGGCGTTCCATGACGATGGTGGCCAGCTTGGCGATTTCTCCCTGGGTCCGGTCCGCCAGTTCCTTGGCCTGGTTCCAGTCGTTGTTTTCCACACACTGGCAGAACTGTTTGGTAAAATGCCGTCCGCTGTCCGCCTTCCGGAAGAACAGCATCCGTTCCACCCCAATGGCCAGGGCAGCAATGGAACAGACAAGGAGAGGCCACATGACCCATCCTCCTTTGATGAAATAATCCACGCCTGCAGTCAAGATGTTCATTTTCCTTCCCTCTTTCCAGCCGTTGGTATCCCGGCTTCTTTCTTCCATAATGCATAATAAAGGCCCTGCCGCTGCAGCAGTTCTGCTGGAGGGCCTTTTTCCACGATCCGTCCCTGGTCCAGGACCAGGATGGTATCGGCCTGGCTCACTGTGCTGAGCCGATGGGCCACCATCAAGGTAGTCCTGCCCCTGGCCAGTTTTTCCAGTTCCCCTTGGATCTGCCGTTCGGTGATATTGTCCAAGGCGGAAGTGGCTTCATCCAGTACCACAATGGGAGCATCCTTCAGGAAAGCCCGGGCCAGAGCCAGACGCTGACGCTGGCCTCCCGAAAGTCGCACACCCCTTTCCCCGATTTCTGTGGCAAAGGCAGCAGGGAGATCTTGGATGAAATCCAGGGCCCGGGCCGCTTCTGCCGCTTCCCCAATGGCCTCTGCCGGTTTGCTGAAATCACCGTAAGCGATGTTGTGCCGGATGGAATCGGAAAACAGGAACACGTCCTGGGAAACCAGTCCAATCTGCTTTCTCAGGCTCTCCCGGCTGTACTGGCGGATATCCAATCCGTCCACCAGGATGCAGCCTTCCGTAGGTTCATAGAATCGGAGGAGCAGGCTCACCAGAGTGGTCTTGCCGGCACCGGTGGCCCCTACAAAAGCCGCCTTCGTCCCCGGTTCCAGGATGAAGGAGATGCGCCGGAGGATGGGCCTTCCTCCCGGGTATTGGAAGGACACATCCCGGAACTCGATCCGGCCCCGGAGGGGCGGCAGCCCAGGAAGATTCCCTCCGCTTTCCTCCGATTCTTCCAGGAGCCCATAAAACCGCCGGAACCCAGCCATGCTTTTCTGGTAGGTTTCCACGAACAGGGTCAGTTTCATCACTGGTTTCAGGAACACCCCCACATAGAGGAAAAAAGCCACCAGGTCACCCAGATCCATGGCTCCCTGACGGATGCGCCAGGCCCCTAGGAGAAGGATCAGCAGGTTGATGGAATTGGTGAAGAGATTGATGCTGGCATTGAAATAAGCCCGGATCTGGAAAGATTTCCGTCTGGCCTGGAAGTATTTTCCTGCAGCACGGGCAAAAGAACGCCGGTTGTGGGTTTCCGCCGTGAAGGCCTTCACCATCCGGATGCCGTTGAGGTTTTCTTCTCCCAGAGCGGAAAGCCGTCCATACTCTTGCCGCACCGCCTGGAAACTGTCCCGGAGCTTCAGGTTGATCCAAGCAGTATGGATGGCCTTGGCGCCCATCAGAAAGACAACAGCGCTTCCCAGGTAAGGGTCCAAGGTCACTAGCAGGAAAGCCGTCCCCGTCAGGCTGAAGCAGCAGACCAGCAGATCATTGGGGATCCGGGACGCCAGTTCCCCCGCTTCCGCCACATCCCCAGTGAGGGTGGCCAGCAGCTGTCCGGTATGGGCATGGTCGAAAAAAGCAAAAGGCAACTTCTGGAGATGGGCAAAAAGATCTTTCCGCATATCATTCTCCATACCTGCGCTCAGGATCCCACTGCCCCAAGAAACGGCAAAGAGTAATAGGAAATTCAGGCAATAAGCCATGCCCAGCCAGAAGCACCAGCGGAGGATCCGGTTCCATTCCCCACTGGGCAGTTCCGTCTGCAGGATATGCCGCACGCCCCAGGGAAACAGCAGTTCCAGCAGAGCTCCCAGGATGGCTCCCAAGGCGAGCAGCCCTGTCAGCATCCGATATCTGCGGTAATACGACAAAAAACAGCGAAGCATCAGCTGATCTCCCGATAGGCCAGGATGGGCCGTTTCCGGCCCGGCAGCCGGACCACATCACAGTCCACCTGGTAGACTTCCCGGAGCATCCGGGAGGTGATCACTGCTTCCGGCGGTCCCTCGGCATATTTCTTCCCGTCTTTGATCACCACCACCCGATCGCTGACTTCCAGAGCCTGCCCCAAATCATGGAGAACCATGATGATGCCCAGTCCATTTTCCCGGTTCAGTTTCTTCACCAGCTGCATCACTTCGTATTGATAGGAAATATCCAGAAAGGTTGTAGGTTCATCCAGGAACAGGAGATCCGGCTGCTGGGCCAGTACCGCTGCAATCCATACCCGCTGGGCCTCGCCCCCGGAGCAGTCGCTGATCCGTTTATCCCGGAGTTTCTTCACTCCGGTGGCTTCCATGGCCCATTCCACCACTGCATCATCTTCCGGTGAATTTCCGCTGTGCCAGTCTTGATAGGGGACCCGGCCAAAGCTGACCAGCTGCCATACGGAAAAATCCGGGGGTGCCAGATGCTGTTGAGGCAGGATCCCCACTTTCTGGGCAAAAGCCCGGGAAGCGATCTGGGGGAGGGGTGTCCCATTGCAGAGCACCGTCCCCTGCCGGCAGGGCAAGAGCCGGGTCAGTGTCTTGAGCACCGTGGATTTCCCCGATCCGTTGGGGCCCACAAAGGTGGTGATTTCCCCCTGGCGGATCTCGATGTCAAAGTCTTGCAGGACCATCCGCCCTTCATATCCCAGACCCAGTTTCACACCTTTAATTTCCACGGACTTTGCCTCCTTTTCGCAGCATATATAGGAAAAAAGGTCCTCCTGTCATAGCCATGATGACCCCCACTGGGATTTCCATCCCTGGAATCAGGATCCGCCCCATGGTATCTGCTGCCAACAGGATGACACCGCCCAGCAGAGCGGAAATCGGCAGCAGGGACCGGTAATCCGCACCGCCCAGGATCCGGGCCATATGGGGGACTACAAGTCCCACAAAGCCGATCATCCCAGCCACGGCCACTGTAGCCGCCGCCAGGAAGGCCCCCACAGCAGAAATAACGATTCGCAGGAGGTCCACATTGACCCCCAGGCTGGAAGCCATTTCGTCCCCCAGCTGGAGGATATTGGCACTTTTAATGCAGCCGGTGGCCAAGAGTAATCCTACCCCAGCATAAAGAGCCACAGTGGCCACATGTTCCCAACCCCGGCCGGAAAGGCTCCCGTTGAGGAAACCCAGCACATTGGACAGATTGTCCGCATTGAGCAGCTGCAGGAAGGAGGTATAAGCTCCCAGGACGGTGTTGATAGCCACCCCAGAAAGGACGATCCGCACCGGATCCACCCCGTTCTTCCAAGCCATGGCATAGATCAGCACACAGGCCAGCAGAGCGCCCCCGAAAGCAAAGAGGGGGACGGAAGAAAGCAGAGTGGGAGCCAGCAGCATGACGGAAGTGGCCGCCGTAGCAGCTCCGGCAGAAACTCCGATGATACCTGGGTCTGCCAGGGGGTTCCGCATGACGGCCTGGAGCAGGGCCCCCGACACTGAAAGAGAGGCCCCTACCAGGATGGCCATAAGGATCCGGGGCAGCCGCAGATTCAGGATCACCACCTGGATGGTCCGATCCTGTTCCCACAATCCCGTAAGGATCCGGGCCGGAGCGAACCAGGCACTGCCCAGCCCCAAGGCGAATAAAGCCAAGATCCCCAGGAAGCAAAATAGCAGGAGACAGATCCCTGCGGTCCGGGAACCGCGAAATGACCGGTTCATGCCTCGCCTTCTTTCAGGCTGTCCAGCCGGCGGATCAAGTCCTGGATCTGGTCCAATTCATCCAGGCCCCCGGACACTGCGAACCACTTGGGCAGATAAATGACCTGTCCTTCCTGGATGGCAGTAAAATGATCCCAATAGGAGGCATGATCTCGGAATTCCTGTTCCATGGCTTCCCGCTGCTCATTTTCCCCCGCCATGGCCGAAACACAGACCACCAGATCAGGCTGATAGGAAAGTGCCTTTTCCTGATCCATGGGGACCATGGAGCCCCCCATTTCCGGAGCCACGTTGGTAAAGCCCAGCAGCTGGAGCATGGATCCCACAGTGCCATTTTTGTTCTGGAGATAGAAACGGGGCGGCGCAGCCTGGAGGACCATGACTTTCTTTCCCTGGTTCTGCTGCCGGGCATTTTCCATTTCTTTTTCCACCTGCTGGAACCGTTCCTTGATTTTCATCCCTGCCTCTGACTCTTTTCCGAAAGCATCTACCAGGATCAGGGTCAGTTCTTTGATGGAATCATAGGAAACCGTCGGACCTGCATCCACGTAATAGACCGGGATCTTTTCCCGTTCCAGGATCTTGCCGTAGGTGTCTCGAGCATGGTAGCCCACGATCACCAGATCCGGCTGGAGCGCGATGACTCCTTCCAGATCGATATTGGAGCGCATCCCGGTCTGGAATTCCTTTGCATGCTGCTTCAGATCTTCCGGCCACTGGACGATCTTGGTGGCGGGGATCCCCACCAGGTTCACTCCCAGGGCATGGAGGGTCAGCACCGGTGTATTGGTCAGGGCCACCACCCGTTCCGGTTTTTTGGCAAGGGTTACGCTGCCGGTGATGCCGTATTTTTCCAGGGCTTTGGGATAGGGCAGGGTCACCGCTGTTTTTTCTTTAGGAGCGGCTTCCTGGGCTTGGGGAACGCAGCCGGCCAAAGCCAGCAGCAAGAAACAGGAAAGCATCAGTAGGATCCATCTTTTCGCCATGTTATTAGTTTCTCCTAACTTAATTTTGCTGTTTTTACATGATTTTTTCACGTCATATTCATGTTTAGTTAGTTATATATAACTAGTTTCGTAAAAAAGATAGCATGCTGAAGAAAAATTGTCAACAAAAAACCTGCAACATCTTTGCCACAGATGTTGCAGGTTTGTCATAAAAAAGGCTGCCACGTAGGCAGCAGCCCACTGCCTATCATTGATCCATCCGTACTTTGACTACAATTTTCTTCACTTTTTCCGCCTTCCCCTCAAATTGACAGTTGGGCCGATGGACTTCCCAAGGAAAGAAAATGGCAAAGTCCCCTTTTTCCAGCTGGACAAAGTTCTCCTTCTCCACCTTGCCGTAAAACACCACATCGTTGGGTTCTCTTCGGTCTTCCGTGATTTCTCCGGCATTTTCCATATCCGTATAGCCGATTTTTTCTCTTCCGGCACCTAGGACCTGGATATCGATGTACTTGAAGTGTTTCTCCGGCCGGCGGTCCGCTACCGGTTCCGTTTCATAGACATTGACGCTGGCAAAGATATCTTCTCCGGCCAGCAGTGTCTTCCCTACCGGCAGTTCCGTCACATCCCGTTCCGCCAGAAGTTCCAAGGCTTTTTTTACCGGACCGGTGAGCTGACCGGCCAGCCGTTCCAAATGGGCAAGATTACCTGTAATCATGGTTTTTCCTCCTTAGGCAGCAGCCCCAGCAGTTTGGCATAGACCCGCAGGGCGTTTCTGTAGAAAAATTCTTCATGATGTTCTTCCGGCACCACCAGCTTCATGGTATCGATATAACTGTGGATATTGATCAGGGGCCAGTCCGTCCCATAGAGCACCCGGTCATACTGTCCCACATAATCCAGCCACATCCGCAGATACCGGAAATAGTCCCTGTGCTTTTCAAAGAAAATGGAACCATCGAAATTCCCTTCCAAAAGTCCTGACAGGTCCACATATACATTGGGATTCTTGGCCACCACTTCCATGGCATCCAGGATCCACGGATTGCCGCAATGGGCAATGACGAATTTCACCCGGGGGAACTGGCTGGCCACTTCATCGATGGTCAAGGGATGGGCGTATTTCAAAAGGCCGTGGCCTCCTGCCGTATCTCCCGTATGGAACACCACCGGCACCTGACAGGCTTCCGCCAGTTCATACAGAGGAAAATGCCGAGGATCATAAGCATACACCTGATTGTAGCCGGTGTAGATCTTGATGCCCACACAGTGGGGATTCCGGACCACCGGTTCAAATTCCTGGGCCGTTTTCTCACAGTTTTCCTGGGTCAATCCATTGCTTTCCAATCCAGCACAAAAAGCGATTTCTGCCGGCTGGTTGTAGGGTTCCAAGGTACAGGGGCCTGCCAGATCCGGCACCCGGGGCACCACGCCTCCAAAGCGGCTGGGGCCCAAAGGCGCATTGCCCATGGCTACTGACAGCACCACGTTGTTCTCCCGGCAAGATTTTAAATAGTTCTCCACGGTATTTTCATGGCCGGCGGCTTTGGCCACCTGGTCGAATCCCTCATACCGGAAAAAATGCATATGGCCGTCAATGATTTTCATTCGGAGTCCCCTCTTCTCGTAAAAATATCCATAAAGGTTCCTGCCTCCTGGTTTCGGGCAGGAACTTCTGCAGCTCTTTTTTCTGGTCTTCCCACAGATTCAGCAGGCTCTGGAGTACCCCCTGTTCGAAGCGTACCCGGGTGCTTCCGGCAGCAACCGCATGGATGCCTCCGGTCCGGAGGCCCACCACTTCCTGTCCCAGCTGGATGGACCATTTATCTGTCTGTCCCACCCTCTGCCGTTCCACCTGAGCCACTACCAAGGTATCAGCTCCGGCCTGCCGGGCTTTCTGCCGCAGTTCTTCCTGGGGCCAGAGGCCTTCCCGACCGGCCGTATGCCGGTAATCCAGCACCACATACCGGGGCAGCAGGCTCCTGTATTCATCCAGGAGGAACTGGCCCAGATCCGGGGAATAGCGGGTATCAGCCCCGTTGTCCCTGCACAGGAGCACTAAAGCCGTCAGAGGGCCTGTCCCTTCCCGCTGTTCCAAGGGAGCTGCCGGCCAGATCCCATTCTTTACGGCTGCCTGTCTTTCTCGATAATAGTCCCGTACCGCCAGATCCAGATAATAAGAAATGGGATGCTGGTAGTCGGTATATTTTCCAGAAAGGGCATATTCCTTTTTTTCTCCAAACTGCCGGTATCCGGACCGTGTCACCGTCTGGAGGGCTCCCGGCACTGGATCCAGGGAAGTCACCACCCTGAGGAGATGGATCTTCGGGCCATACTGTTCGGCAAAAGCCCGGTTTCCCACGGCCGGTGCCCCAAAGGTGATCACCGGGATCTGGTCTGGAGCTACGCCCTGTCCTGCCAGTTTCTCACCCAGCAGGGTAGCTCCAGCGCCTCCCAAACTGTGTCCGGTGAGCAGCATCTTTTCCTCTGGATGGGCCTTCAGATAGGAAGCCAAATCTTCTGTCCGGCCGTCCCCATCCACATCCAGGGGCTGGGAAAGAGCTGTCCGGGCATAGCGGAGGAAGCCTTCATGGACAGCCGGCCCCTCCTCCTTTTCCTCTTTGGATCCTACCGGCCCTGATGGATAAGGGACCGTTTTCATCTTAAAATTCAGCTGCCAGTCCTTTTTGGTGGCACTGCCCCGGAAAGCCAGCACATTCCATTTTTTTCCCTGGAGCATCCCGGAATTCCGTGCCAAAGTGAAATGGACTTCCGTTCCCCCATCCTTGACGGTATAAGGGGTCAGCTTCCAGCCATAGCTTCCCAGATAGCGGTTTTCCCGGCTGTCTTCCGGGTCATAGCTTCCGGCACAGACAGCAGCCGCCATGGCTGTCAGTGCAGCCTGTTTCACCGGACCGGCCGCATCAGCCCCCTAACACAAGCGGGGCACCGCCAGACAGAGGAGGGTCATCCCCTGCCACAGCCAGCGCCCCCAGTGCTGCTGCACCGTGCCCATCTCAGCTTCTGGGATTCCGGGTATTCAGTTCCCGGAGATCCTGTTGGGTCAGGCGGATGTACGCCGGACCATCCAGCAGCGTCCCCAGTTCCTCGGTCTGGAACAAGATGGAAATGCTGCCATCCTGGTTCAGGAAGAAATCTTCCGGCACCCGGGTCACTTTTTTCTCTGGATGGATCTTCACATCGCTGCTGTTGTAGCACTGGTTGGCCAGATAGCCGTTCAGGTCATCGACGGTGACCCGGACAAAGGCCGACAAAGGAAGCCGCTGACCGCTGGCCAGTTCATAGACCACCCCTGCCGTTTTCACCTTGTTGTCGTTTCCCTGGGAACGCAGATCGCTGAGCACCAAGGAAACCAGCTGGGTATCCTCATATTTGGCTTCATACCAGGTGCGGCCAGCCGTGAATTTCCGATCTACAAAACCAGCCCGGAAATCATCCATAAAAGATTTGATATCTTTGTTGATCAAAGTATCCGCTTTTTTGTTCTTGGTATGGACCACCGGCCAGGTCATCTCCAGGTTCCCCACCTGGGCTTGTTCGCTTTCCACCTCAGCAAAGGCCGGGATGGATAAACTGAGACAAAGGGCCAATGCTGTCAGAGTCGCTTTTTTGAACATGGTTCCACGCTCCTTTTTGTGTCTTTTAAATCTTAGTATAACACAAAAAAAGGGACTGTTGCACGGACAACGGTCTCTTTTGGGGGTCGCGACTCGCGACCCGGCTAAGAGCCGCGCTGCGGCTCTTAGCCTTTCACTTCCTTCAGTTCTGCTCGGAACTCACTGGCCATCCGGTTCAGGCTGCCGTCCTGGTTCAGGATGGGGTTGGTGGTAGCACCGTTCTTCAAAGCGGTGTAAAGGATCTTGGCGAAGTCTTTCCGGGTCAGGAGAGGATTCCCTGCCACCTGGAGCCCCGCAAGGCCTTTCAGTGCCCCAGCCTGTTCCAGCTTCAAGGCATAGGCATAGGCCCAGTGGTTTTCCGGCACATCAGTGAACAGATCATCCCCGCTCACTTTCGGAGCCTCAGCCGGTGCTGCCTTCTGTTCTGTCAGCTTTTCCAAGATGGCAGTCTGCCGGGCCAAGAGTTCCAGCAGCTGGGCATTGCTGTCCGCCGATTTCAAGGAAGCGGCCGGTCGCAGGGCAGATACCGGCCGGACCGGAGCTGCCACTGCAATTGCCTCCGGTGCTGCAGCCGCCGTTTCCATAGGCCGTACGGAATTCCGTACCACCGCCGGTTTCACCACCGGTGCGGGTTCCTCAGGACGGACAGCTTCCGCTGGAGCTGTCACAGGCACCAAAGTCGTTGCTGCCGGAGCCGCCTTCATCGATACCGGCTGGGAAACAGCTGAAGTCCGCCGGCCCATTTTCCAGGTAATTCCAGCGTTCACCATGTTTTCACCGCCGCCCATGGCGATTCCCATGGACAGGATGGTCCGGTCATCCGGATGGTAATACATGCCCACAGCAGCTGCCTCGGCTCCCCGGTAGCTGCCCAGGCCGGCAGAAAAGTCCACCTTGTCATTGGGGTCATAGGCTCCTGGATGGAGGGCAGCCAGCGCTGCAGCTCCGGCCCCCACTCGGTCGATCCGGGAATCCAGCTTGTCCACATCCCGGCTCAGCTGGCCGATGTTCCGGGCGTTCTGTTCAATGCCCTCAGCCAGCTGCTCATCCGCCGCCCGGACCTGACCCACATTGGCCGCATCTGTGTCATCCGTACCAGCCTGGATGTTGGTAATCTTCTGGCTGTTGGCATTGATTCCATCGCTGGAAATGTAGGTCTTATCTCCCACGTTGTATTTTTCCGCCGTGAAGGTCTTAGCGCTCACAGCTCCGGCATTGCCTTCAATGGTCACATTCTTCAGGTCGATTTTTTCCTTGTTCAGGCTCAGTTTATAGTCCGTTCCGCCAGTACTGTTCTTGCTCTGGCTGTCCACCTGGATGTTATCCTCGGCGCTGACAGAGGAGTGCTGGCCGGCCGTAGTGTAAATCTGATCCATCCGGGTATCCAGCCCGGTCACCCGATCATCCAAATTGTTGATGGCTCCAGTGATATTTTTGGTCCCGTCAGAATTTTTCAGGGTATCATGGAGCTGGTTCACGTCCCCTACTTCACTGGCTTTGGCCACGTCTTTGATCACCACAGACCCCTGTTTCCTTCCCTGGCCATCGACTACATCCATGGAAACACTGTGGGTATCTGTCCGATCCGTCCCATCCGGATTTTTCCCAATGGTATATTCCCCGGTCTGGATGTGCTGTTCATTGTTCTGGCCCGTAGTGGTCACCTGGGAAATGGCCTGCTGGAGCTGGCTTTCCGTAGCAGCTTTGGTGGAACCGATGTAGCCTCCGGCCGAAGCTTCCTGGTTGACTTTGGCCGTATCCCATTGGGTATTGCTCAGATTGCTTACCGTGCGCTCTGTACCGCTGCTGCTGATCATAACCCCATTGGTTCCTACAGTAACGCTGTTGTTTTTCAGAGTCACGCCGCCTGCCTGGAGAGATCCATCTGCGCCCAGGTCGATATCCTTGTTCAGCTGGATCTGGATGGATCCGGTCAGTCCGGTGGTATCCGTATGAGCTACCGTTTTTACATTGCCGGCCTTTACCACATTGCCGTCTTTGTCATAGGTTCCATCACCCAGGACAGCAATGGTGCTGCCCAGGGCTTGGGTGACCGTTTTATCTCCATCGTTGTTGGCACCCTCATTGGCCGTCAAACCAAAACCGCCGCCTCCGCCGGCAACCGAAACCTGCTGGATGGCCTTCAGCAGCTGGGATTCTGTAGCGGCCCGATCTCCCTGGTAGTTGGACTGGTTCCATTCCGTATTGGACAGACCGGTGATGTAGTAGCCCCGGTTGGGGTTGGCCCCGCCCCCATTCTGCAGGCCGATGACCAAATCGTTGACTGTTTTTCCGTCATCGCCGGCCCCCATCCCGGTAAAGCTGATAGAAGTCATACCGGTGACCACCGGATCCAAGGCATAGGTAAAGCTGTCCCCAGCCTGGGTCAGCAGCAGATTGTCTCCGGCCTGGAGAGTCACGGTGGTGCCCGCCGTTACATGAGAAACCGCCGTTCCCATTGCTTTCCCAGTTCCGGTCTCCCCGGAAGTCACCGTCCAGTAGGAAGCGTTGATGGCATCGACCACGTCCTGGGCAGTGGCCACCCCATCCCCTACCGTCTGAGCCTGGCCACTGCTGGTGGTGATGGCCTGGGTCTGGACATCATACTGGATTACTGCGCCTGTATCGGATTTGTTCACCGTGGCTTTGGCATATTTTCCGCTCTTTACGGATACCTGGGCTCCGGCCCCGATATTAGTAGCCTGGGTAGTGTCGTCCCCGGAAATCTTCCAACCGCTGCCCACTTTCTGCTGGAGATCATAGAGCTGGCTGCCATTCACCGCTTCTTTGGAATCGGCTGTCACTTCCCCAGCGGCCACTCCTTGGATCTTATTGCCTCCATTGTCCAGGCCGTCATTGTTCAGTACCACGTCTTTGGAGGTATCATCGGCAGCCGAGGTAGAAGCGTGGAGCCGGATGGTATTGGCATGCTGGGTCAAAGAATTGCCTTCCCCATCCATCACCTTCAGTCCTTCCCCGGTAAGGACGGCCTGATTGTTCTTGGCATCTACGGCAGTAACGGAAGTAAGCCCGGTAAGTTCTCCCGCCAGACTGTAGGTAAAGGTAGTGCCATCTTGGGCTATGGTCAGGTTGTTCCCGGCATCCAGAGTCACTGCATCTCCTGGTTTGACGGTCTGGGCGTTGCCGGAGGCATTGCCCGCCTGGATGGTCCAGCCTCCGTTGACCGTGTTGGTCAACGCATCCAGCTGGCCTTTGTTCACCGCATCCGTAGTTTCAGTACCGGCAAGCACACCTGTGATTTTTTGGTTCCCCGCATCGATGCCCGTTTTCAGCACACTGGGCCCGCCGGCAATGGTCAGTCCACTGTCCTTCAGTACGCTGCTGCCGGTAGTCACTTGGGTCAGGGAAATCTCCGGATCCAAGCTGTAGGAGACAACGCCCCCTTCTCCAACGGATGCCGTGGTATTGGTCCCATTATTGAACGTCAGTCCCTTGTTCAACGTTACAGATCGAACCTCTTCGCCATTGGCCTTCACCGACAGATTGTCCACATTCACCGTATAGATCTTATGCTGATCGGTCTGGTCAGTTTCCACGTCCCCCAAGGACGCATTGGTCCCGGCCCGGACTTCCGTGGCCGCAGCCGCTTGGGCCACCTCCACATCCGCCGTGCTGGCTGCCCCGAAGTCGCTGAGGTTCAGTGTCGCTGCCGGAGTGGTCCCATCATTGCTGGTGAAGGTGACGGTCTTGCTGGCGGGATCTTTGCTCACCGTCAGATAGGTATTCTTGATGTCCACGGAGGCACTGTCCCCGTCATTGCCGGTGATGGTCAGGGTAGAGACATCATTGGATTTTTTCGTCAAGGACGCCGTTTTCAGTGCATTGTGGGTGGCACTGATGGTAAAGGTCTTGGAAAGACCGTCCATGCTGGTCTCTGTTCCCACACTCACATTCGTACCGGCCGTCATATTGATGGCATCCTTGGCCTGGTTCTTGATGGCTGCATCGGATACATTGAAAGTGATGGTCCCATTGTCCCCTACCGTGGCAGTGGTATTGGTGCCGTTGGCGAATACCAGACCGTCTGCCAGACGGACGGATTTCTGAATCCCATCGGCGGTCTTTACTGCCAGGTCATCTATATTCACCGTGTAGATATTCTGTCCGTTACTGCCGGTTGTTTTGACAACAGATGCCACATTGGTGCCATTGGTCACTTCCGAAGTGGCTTTGGCAGCAGCGGCAGCCAGCGCTTCTGTGGTAGCTCCGTCAAAATCTCCCAGGGACAGAGTCTCATTGATTCCGTCGTTCCGGGCAAAAGTAACGGTATGGGCGTTTCCGTCTTTGGAAACAGTGGTATAGGTATTCTTCAGCCCGGTAGAAATGACCGTATTCCCGTCCGCATCGGTGAGAGTCAGGGCCACATCATCCTTGGTCCCTGTGGAGGCTGCTGAAGCCGTACGCAGTTTATTGTGGGTGGCACTGATGGTCACCGTGCCATCTGCGCCGACGGCTGCTGTCGTATTGGTGCCATTCTGGAAGTTGATGCCCTTAGCCAGTTCCACTGCAACAGTTCCTGTACCGTTGGCTTTCACTGCTAGATTGTCCACATTCACCGTATAAATCTTGTGTTTATCGGCTGTACTGATTTCCACTGTTCCCAGGGATGCATTGGTCCCGGCTTTTACTTCTGTCGTAGCTTCAGCAGCAGCAGCTTTCACCTGTCCCACGTTGGCCGCATCGGTATCATCCGTGCCAGCTGTAACATTCTTGATTTGCTGACTGGCCGCATCGATACCGCTGCTGGTGAATTTCGGACCGTCTGTAATCGTAAGGCCGCTGTTATCGAGAGTCGTATTTCCCGTAACCACACTGCCGTCTGTCCCGAGCTTCACAATTTTATTGAGTTTGACCGCCAGTGTATCTTTGCCATCCGAAACGACACCGATGTTGTTGTCTGTAAGTGTACTGGCAGCAGCCCCGCCGATAATCGCCAGGGTTTCATTGGAACCCCGGGCCACTACGTTCTTATCGTCTGCCGTAGTGGTACCAAAGCTGGAATTGTCCCCGCCGAACCGGAGCTGCCGAGTGAGGGCATAGAGCTGGGAGCCGTTGACAGCGTCGGTGCTGGAAGCGCTCACCAAACCGGCAGCCACGTTCTGGATCCGGCGCTCGCTACCCACGGAACCTACGGTGATCACGCCTGTGGGCGTCCCCGCCGCATAGGTGTAGCTGCTGGCGTTCCCATAGGTGTTGTCCTGATCATACTGATTGACTCCGGCGGTGGTGCCGCTTGCTTCCATCGCTGCCACTCTGGCTTTATAGAGATACTTCGCCTCATATTTCTGTTTGATGGTGTTTCGCTCTGTATCCGTGGCAGCGGCTTTATATTCGTCAGAAGCTTCTGCATCTGCATCACCTTGCTGGACGGCCAAGGTCTCAGCATCATTCGATGCAGCTGCAGCGCTGACATAGGCGGCTGCCGTACCGAGATAGACCGAATTGCCAAGAGCAGCGGTTACTTTGTTTCCCAAAATCTGGATATTTGATACGGGCGTTGCCTGCTGGCTGGCATCAATGGTATTTCCATAGCCCAGGACCGTGTCATTTTCCAGAGTGGACCAAGAAGTGGTGGACTGTTCATACCCCTTAACGGTATTACTGCCGCCAATCACAGTCACATTATTGATGGTGTTCTGGTAGCTGGTTTCGTTGCTGCCTGCGGCTACACTGTTTCCCTGGCCCAGGAGAGTCACATTGGTCACCTTGTTGATTTTGTTTGCCTGGTCAACGGTGTTGCCACTGCCCAAAGTATAGACGCCAGTAACCGTATTGGACACATTGGTATCCGAATAAGCCTGGATCTTATTCTGATCCCCAAACAGCCCGCTGGCCGTAATGCCGCCCCAGCTGCCGGAAGAAGTATTGGTGGTCCCCACCGCTGTTACGTTGGTACCGATCACCGTATTGCTGAGCCCCAGGGCCACAGATCCGTCCCCGTCCGTAGAAGACTGAGAACCGGCGGCCAGGGACCCAGTCCCGGAAGCACTGGCCTTATATCCCAATGCCAGGGATTCCGTGCCTTGCGCCACCGCCTGGCTGCCCAAGGCCGTCCCATCGTCTCTCCGGGTTTCCGCCTGGTAACCGATGGCAATTCCCCGTGCCCCGGTCTTGGTGGCAGTGGAATCAGTGGTATCGGAGGTATAAACAGTAGCCCGGGTCCCGATAGCGATCGAATCATTGGACTGAGCAATGGTAGAATACCCCACGGCTACACTGTTCTCCCCTTCTGAAGAAGTATAGTGGGTGGTGGTAGAACCAGAAGAAGTCGTTGGATTGTCTGCCGTCCCCAAAGCAATGCTGTGGACGCCGCTGGCGCTTACATTGTTGCCCACAGCCAAACTCTTGGTAGCCGTAGCGTAGGCATTGGGCCCGATGGCCATGGCATCAGCGCCTCCCGTGCTGGCGCCAGTGTTGTCATTGTTACCGGTGGAAGTAGCGCTGTCTCCATTGACAGAGAAATATTTGGTCTTGGCGGCAGCAATTTCTGCTTTCACATCTGCCACCTTGGAATCGATCACACTGGTGGAATAAGTATCCAGACTGGAGGTATCGATGCCCTTGATCAGTCCCTGGAGATTGCTGTAGGCTGTATTCAGCTGTTTTACCGTTACAGCATCGGAATCGAATACCCCGTCCGCCACATTGCTGAGCCGCCGTTCCACCGTCGTGTTCCCGTCTGAAATCCCGAAAGATACGTAGTGGGATGTAGAGGATAGGGGTGTATTGGTGAATGCGGAAGTCAGCTCCGTATAGGTGGTAGTGGCCGTACCAGAAAAATCTGTAGATGCTGCAGTCTTGTAGACGATTCCATCTTTCACCGTTCCCAGGGTGGAAACCGCCGGAGCTGCAGAAGAACTGCCAATGGCCACGTTTCCATCAGCGGCAGAAGCCCCGTTGCCCAGGGCTGCACTGTCCGTATCACTGGCCTGGGCGTTGAAACCCAGTGCCACAGAATGTTCTCCGCTGGCTTTGGCTGCAGCTCCCAGGGCCACCCCATCTGTGCCAGCTGCCGTTTCCCGGCCGATGGCTACAGAATCAATGATACTCTGGGCTGCAGTGCTGTAGTTGGCCTTGTTCCCGATAGAAATGTTGGATCCGTCCTGCATTTTCCCGTCTACAACATTATTGATATTGGTACCTGCATAAGACCCGATAGCAATATTTTCGTTGCTCTTCACGGTGCTGCCGGCCTGGAGGCCCACAGCCACATTTCTCATCCCAGCCACATTCTGTCCTGCATTGTCCCCAATGGCGATCAAAGATCCTTCTGAACTGCCTTTGGTAGAAGAGGAACCTTTGCCGGCATCCAAACCGATGGAAATGGACCGGTCCACATTGGACTGGGCTCCGTTGCTGATAGCCACGGAATCGTAATTGTTGGCGGCAGTATTATCCGTAAAACCGATGGCTACCGACCGCCCATCGGCAGCAGCAGAAGTACCAATGGCAATGCCGCCTCCATCTCCGCCGGTATTGGCTCCGTTGCCCAAGGCAATGGAACCGGCTGTGTTGGCCGATGCCTTGTATCCTATGGCGGTGGCATAAGAGGAAAGGGCACTGGCTTCATCTCCCAAAGCCAATGAGCCATCCGCCCCATCCGCCACGGAAGCCTTATAACCCAAGGCAACCGCCTGTTTCGCTGTATCAACCTTGGCACTGCTGCCCAGGGCCAGGGAGTCTTCTCCATAGCGGACATCAGCACTGGTGCCGATGGCGGTGGAATCCAGCGAGGAATCCACCGTAGCCCCGCTGCCAATGGCCACATCTCCGGTCTTCACCACAGCTGTATTGGTACTGCTGTCAAAGTCGTTCAACACCTGGGCCCCCTTGCCCAAAGCCACGGAAGCATTGCCCTGATTCGTCGCATCGGTACCGATGGCCACGGAATCCACCCCACCGGCCGCGAGGACTTCTGTGGTAGTTTTGTCCGATAGGATCTTAGTGTATTTGTCCGCCCCTGTCACCGCCCCATTGCCGATGGCTACGCCATTTTCTCCGGTGGTGTTCACCTTGGCATTGGGGCCGATGGCCACGGAATCGGTGCCCTGGGCATCTGCATCAGCAGCGTAGGTTTTGGTGCCGTCAGAAGCAGTGGTCATTTCCGGATTTACCTTGAAATACTTGCTTAGGGTGGAGGTGTAGCTGGTGCCGGTGGTATCCAGGTCCAGAGCCGTCAGGGCTTTGTACAGGGTAGTGTCCAGGGCAGCCAGGTTCTGGGCCGTGGTGCTATCACTGCTGATATAGTAATAGGTGCCGGCAGATGCAGGACGGAGTTCCGTATACAGAGTCGCGCCGGATACCAAATTAGTATCGCCGATGGAAATGGCCCCGTCATTATTGGCGGAAACGGTGTAAGTAATGGTCCCACCCCCTGTTTCCGATCCGGTGGGCGTTACTGTGACCCGATTTCCTGCAGCCACCTTCACGGCCTGTTTGGCCTGTTCTTTGAGGACGGTCTTCCCGGCGTCAGTAATATTGGAAAGATCCTTCAGGCTGGTGATGTCTGAGGTATTTGCGGCAATACTGGTTTTATTGGCACTGATGGCAGTTGTGTTGTCTGTAATATTCGTTTTGTTGGCTGCAATGTTTTGGGTATTGGTGGAAATATTGGAAGTATTGGCAGTAATAGCAGAGGTGTTTTTGTCAATGGCCGTCTTGTTATCCGCAATGGCGGCTTTATTATCAGAAATATTGGCTGCATTCGTGGCAATATCCGCGGTATTCTTGCCGATAGCTGTCTTGTTTGCAGCAATGGATGTTTTGTTGGTTTCTATATCGGTTTTGTTTGTGGCAATGTCGGCGGTGTTGGTATCCGCTGCAGTTTTATTGGCAGCAATATCCTGGGCATTCTGAGCCACCTGCTTGTCCAGAGCTTGGATATTTTGGGCATCCGTATTCGTATCAGAAATATAAGTGGTATTCCCGCTGTCCGTACTTCCCCCAGTGGAATCCGCCGCATACCCTGGGGATGCGATCATCATAGCAGCCAGTAAGGAGAGCAGGACTTTGGCCAGGCCTCGGATTCCTCCTTTCCGGGATTCTGACACCGTTTTTCCCTTGTTCCGGGCATATTCCGGCACCACCTGGACCAGCTGCCGGCTTCGGTTGAAAATGACTTTATAGACCCGATTCATACAAACAACCCCTTTACCATTTCTTTACACAAGTCAGCACATGTCTTGACTTTATGGTAGTAAATTATACTCTTTTCCTATGTAATTGCAAGGCTATAAGAAAAAAGAGCCATTACCTGCCAAAAGCAGACAATAGCTCTTATTTTTGCTTATTTTTAAGCATTTTCTAAAGAGATTACATATACAATTTCTTCTGTAATCCGGAACTTCACATTCCACTGTCCAAAGGCCATCCCATAGACCCGGTCAGGATCTTTCTGGTAATGGGGCCGGGGATCCTGGGCCAGGATCCCCAACAAAGCACCCCGCTGGTCTTCCGGCAGTTTTGCCAAAAGATCCGGAGGACAATGGACTTCCAGCGTTCCGTCCGCTCCCTGGGCAAATCCGCTCCGGGCTTCCGGCCTGGCATCAGCATAGGGAACGTAGGGCTTGATGTCGTAAATGGGAGTCCCGTCCATCAGGTCCGCCCCCTTCACCCATATTTCCGGGCCCTGGGGCCCATCCCAAGCAATCTTTTCCAATTCCACTAAAGAAAGACCTAGAGGATTGGGACGGAAGGGAGACCGGGTAGCGAAGACTCCCAGCCGGGTATTGCCCCCCAACCGAGGCGGCCGCACTGTGGGAGACCAGGCGTGATTCCGGGAGAACCCCCAAATCAGCCATACATGGGAAAAGCCTTCCAAGCCACGGAAAGCTTCCCGTTCCCGGAATCCTTCTGCCATTTCCACCCGTCCGGTCAGCTCCGGCACCAGGCCGCTCTGCCGGGGCAGACCAAATTTCTCCGGCAGCAGACCCCGGTACCAGGCCACTGGCCGCAAAGTCAGCACTCCGGCTGCTTCTTTGGGTTCCATCAGTCGACCACCGTATCCACATTCAGATCCTTATCCACATAGAACCGGGTTCCCTTGACAGTCAGGTCTGCAGCCAGGCCCTTGGTGGTCACCTGGTACATCCACATACCTGGAGCCACCTGGAAGGATCCTTCCAGGGCGTCCCCGTTGACCCCATCGCCGGCAGCAGCCACCGCTTCGCCCCCAAAGGTCCAGCCTTTGGTGATGAAAGAATTGAAAGCATCTTCATTGCCGAACACAAAGATGATATTGGACTGCCGGACCCCCAGGCCCAGGCCCACCTTCATCTCACCCATCTTCATGAACACTTCCCGGCCGCTGTGCTGGTTGATGGCACGGCCCCGGCCGTGGCCGCCCCCCAAAAGTCCCACGCTGTAGCTGGTGTCCACGAACACCGCATAGCCGAAGGCGTTCTGGATGGCCTTCCGGGATTTGGGTTTCTTGTGGTACAAGTCCAGCAGGGCCTTATAGGTCTTGGTCCGCAGTTCCGCCCGTTCCCGGTCCTCTTTGGTCAAAGGGGCCGTCTGGGCCGTTTTTTCAATGGCCGGCTGGGCCGCCCCCGCAGCAAAGCAGGGAGCTGTCAAAGCCAAAGCGGCCAGCAAAGACGCCGTAATTTTTTTCGTGTTTTTCATGATCTGACCCTCTTCACTTTTTACTCTGCATTCTTCGCTCTATACTCTGTACTCTTACTTCTCCGGTTTCAGATAGCCGCCTCCCTGGAGTTCGTAAGTCTTGCCTCCCAGCCAGGTATTGGCCGTATTGCTGCTGTTGTAATAGATGGTATGGCCGTTGCCTTTCAGGTTGGTCATAGCCGGATTCCCGTCCGTAAAGGCATCCAGATGACAGTCAGCCGTAATGGACCAGCTGGAAGAAGCATCCAGGTTCACATCTGCCTTTTTCGCCGTCTTATCCGTATTGATGGCGCCGGACCAGTGGCTTCCATTCTGGAGATCCAGCAAGATGGTGCTGCTGGCATCCACGGACACATTGCCGTAGAGTCCTTGGTTGTTGGCCATGAAGGTCAAATCCCCGCCATTGGTCCCTTCATCTCCGAACTGATTGGCTTCCACCCGGATCAGGGTGCCGCCCAGATACTGCATGGTGGTCATTTCCGAATAGATCCGGGCTGCAGTATTGGTCACATAGAACAGGGGCCCTTCCTTCAGGCTGCGGAGGGCAGAACCCTTGGCGGAGAACCGACCCAATGCCTTGCCGTCGGTGCCGTTGTCCCGGGTCTTGTTCTGGTAGAGCATCACCCCGTGGGTGCCGTTGCCAGACAGGTCCACATATTCCAGATGGATGGAATTATTCCCTTCCACCACGGCGATTTCACTGGCCCCAGCCGTGCCTTTGGCTTCGCTGAGTTTGATGGCTCCCTTGGAATACAGCAGAGGAGACCCTTCCCCAGAAGTATTGATGGTGCTCTTGCTTACGGTGACACTGGCTCCGGAAGGTTCCGTGGCCAGCGCTGCGGACCGGAGGCCGGCAGTTCCGATATTGATGTTGTCCGCAGTGATCTTTCCGCCTTCCGTGGCATCCAGGCCCCGGGAAGAAGCCCCGGTAGTCCGGATGTTGGAATCATGGAGCTTTACGCTGCCCTTAGCTCCGGTGGCGAACACTGCATTGGCTCCGTCCGCTTCCGTACGGATGGTACAGCCGTCCATGGATAGAGCCCCATCCGCTGCCAGGACGGCAGCATTGAGTCCATGGAACTTGCTGCCCAGTATGTCCGTAGTGGCTCCGCTCTTGGTGATGGCTCCATGGGACAGGGACACATCCGCTCCATTCTTCACCAGGAGAGCGCTTTCATCCGCTTTCAGGGAAGCATAGCTGTCAGCCAGGGCCGTCTTTTCCCCCGTGACGATCTTGGCAGCTTCATAGGCATCTGCCGGCAGAGGTTCTGCAGCTGCTTCCCCGGTGGCTGCTGGGGTTTCCGTCCCGGCTGCTGCCGTTTCTGTTTTGGCAGGAGCTGCTTTTTCCGTCTGGACAGCTGCTGGCTTTCCTGCCTCCGGTGCCGTTTTCTTATGGGCTGCCCAGGCACAGGGAGTGGACAGTAAAGAGGCCAGGATGGCCAATGTCAAGATTTTGGATTTTTGCATGAGAATCCCTACTTTCCTGTGTAAACTTCTATACGTATAGTATAGCGCAAAAGGGTGCCACCGTAAACGATGGCACTTTTTTGTCACCAACAAAGTCTCTCTTATAGCCCCGTCAACGGTCTCTTTGATTCAGCAGGCAGGAAAGCACCTGACAGGGAATATCGTAGGAAGGCAGACTCACCACATAGGGATTGTCCCTGCCGCTCTTGAAAATCTGGATACCGCCTTCTCCGCTGGTTATGGCATCCAGTTTTGACAAATCGAAGGAAAAATGTTTGCTGCAGCCCAAAAAGCCGATTCGCTGATTGGTGATCCAGAATTTCCCGTCATCTTCTGCGTTCCAATACTCCTGGGTCTCTTTGCCCACTTTCATAGAGCCCACCCGATAATACACCCCTCGGCAGATCCGGAAGCTGTAAACAGGACCGCCATAGCGGACTCTTGTCACTTTCTTCACTTTTTTGACCAGGCTGGCAGGTCCGCAGAAATGGAGGATTTCATCATCCTTGAAGAGCATGCGGATCAGGGATTTGTCATAAACCGGAAGCTGCTGCTTATGCCGGATATTGTAAAGGATATTCTGGATCTGGCTTTCGTAAATATAGTTCTGTACCGTCTCTTTGTGCAGCCTTTTGCAGATCAGAAGAAAAGTCAGGAAGCTTTTCCGATGGAGATCATCCATCAGATCCCCCTGACAGAGCTGCTGCCAGACCATGTCCAGTGCCGCCTCCTGGGCCCACTGAAGCTGCTGGATGCTCAGTTTTTTTGCTTTCTGATACTGGTTCAAACGACTGATCAGACCATCATCCAATCTGCATTGCACTGTGGCATCGGCAATCAGATGTGCGTATTCCTGGACGTCAGGATTGTCCTTTCCGATATGCAGGAAGCCAAACAAAACAAACCCCTCCTTTGGGTATTTTCTACTTGTCCGCCGTCCTGACAAGATACGTAAAGAAAGAAACATCCATCTCTCCAAGTCTTGTCAGATGCAACATATTTTGTATATTATACCATAAAAGAAGAAGGGGCTGCTGCCTGCGCAACAGCCCCTTCCTGTTTTACTTTTCGTTCCGCTGGATCCGGGATCCATAGCCATCCCGATATTCTTTTTTCTCTTTGTTCTCTTTGCTGTTGACCCGGACCCGTTCCACTTTGTGCCGGTCATTGTCCTTCCCGGAAATCCGGTCCACCCGGAACCGTTCGGCTTCTTGGACTTGGGTCAGTTCCGGCTTGAATTCTTCCACGGATCTGGCCATGCCTGCATCCACCGGAGCTCCGTTCTGCAGTGCCCGATAGATGATGGCCGCATATTCGTACCGGGTCATGGTCCGGTCTCCTTTGAATTCTCCATCTGGGTACCCTTGCAGATAGCCCCGTTCCCGGAGGCCTTCCACATACTGGTACGCCCAGTGGGTTTCCGGCACATCGCTGAAATTCCCATCCAACGGCTTGACAGCCGGTGTCCCCTGGAGTTTCAGGGTCTGGAGGATCTGGGTATTCTGGTTCTTCAGCATTTCCACAGTGGCCCGCAGATCGATGATTTCTTTGGCCATGGCCACTTTGGACCGGGTCACATGGTTGTGCTGGCCCAGTTTGAAGGTGACCCCGGCATTGACCATGTTTTCCCCTCCGCCAAAGCTGCCGCCCACACTGATCAAAGTGTCTTCGGAAGGCCGATAGAAGGCACCGATGGCAGCTGCATGAGCGTCCTTATAATTGCCATATCCGGCAGCAAAATCCCATTTATCATCGGGATCGAAATCCTGAGGGTGGAGGGCCGCCAGGGCAGCTGCGCCTGCGCCTACCCGATTCAGCCGGCTGCCCAGCTTATTCACGGAGCTTCCCAGGTTCCGGATATCCCCGGCATTCTTTTCCACGGCCTGATTGGTCCGATACAGCTGTCCTCCGTTGACGGCTTCCTTGGAACCTTCTGCCACGGACCCGTCTCCCACATTTTTGATGACGGTACTGCTGCCACCCTGGTTCAGGGTGATGGAGCTGTGGGAAGCGTCATCGTAAGAAACCACATTGGCCGTCACGGCTTTCAGCTGGTCCTCCGTCGCCGCCTGACCGGAAACGATTTGGTCCGGATCCCAGGTGGTATTCTGGAGTCCGCCGATGGTCCCGCTGTTTCCCTGATTCAGCTGGATGCCTCCTACGGAAACGGTCTGGGCCGTCACCGAATCCACCGTGATGTCCTTTTTCAGGGAAACCTGATAGTTGGCCGCTTCCCCGGCTCCGGCCGTATTCTGGACGGAAATGTTGTCTCCGGCAGAGACAATGGAATGTTTCCCGGCCTCTGCCGCAGCCTGGAAAGCTTGTTTCAGCTGGGCCACGTTCACTGCGTCCGTATCCTGAGTCCCTGCAGCTACACTGGTGATCTGCCGGGTCAGTTCCGTTCCCTTGCCCACTGACACAGCTGCTCCCGTTGCCACCCAAGCGGAAGAGGTATCTGTGGAAGCCTGCCGGGTAGAAGGATCATACCCAGCAAATCCAGCTTCCACCGCAGCCAGGGACCCGCTGCCCAGGGCCACGCCTCCGGCCACTGTGGCATTGGCATTGTGTCCCAGGACCACCACATTCTGCTGATCCGTGGTGGTCACGTTGTCTGCGGAGCCGATCACCAAGCTGTTGGCAGCTCCGGAAAGGGTCCGGTTGTCCCCCAGCAGCAGGGCCGTATCCGTATCCTTGACGGTGTTGCCGGATCCGATGACGGACACATGCTGCACATTGGAAGCCGTATTCTTGTACCCGTTCACCATATTGTAGCGGCTGACAGAACCGCTGGTCCCGGTCACTGTGTTATTGACCCCGATGATGGAGGTTTTCTGGGTATAATCGGCTTTATTGCCTCCCCCAATGGCCAGTGTGGCCCCGCCGCTTTCAGATTTTTTCACACTGGCCATCAAAGTTTTCTGCAATGCCTGGGCAGAATCACCACTGCTTGTCGGTGCTGAAATATCAGTAATAGAATTGGTGATTTCATTGCCGGCCCCGAAAATCAAGGCGCCATTGGAATTGAATTCCCGGTTGGCCGTACCTACGATACTGTTGGCTACACCCGCATAGGAAGAAGAAGCCGTCGCTGATTCAATACTGTTCAGGGCACCGGTTATGGTAGCACCGAAATTTTTTCCTGCAGCAAAAGTATTCGTATTGTAATCAGAAGAAGCAATCGAATACGCCCCTGTAACGGAAGAGAACAAGCCGTTTGAAAAACTGTTGGCTCCCAATGTAGTTGAAAACAAACTCATATTATAGGATTTGGTACTGGCCGTATCGACGGTTATATCCCCCAAAGCCCCTTTATAATTATGGGTCCCCAGCATTACACTACCAGATCGGGCATAGGTGTTTTGCCCGATGGCCAGCCCAGTGACCATTTTCGTAGGATCCTTCGGAAGCCCATAGGGCATTCCAAAGATACTGTTGTATCCAGCCTGATTGAAATCAAAAGAACGCTCCAGACCGCCTACCATATTTTCCACAAAGGCATTCATCCCGATGGCAATGCCACCGCCCTGATCGATATAATTCAGGGTACGGGCCCCTCCGCCGATGGCGATGTCACCGGTAGACGGCTGGCCCACACCTCCCTGATAGCTGATCGTTGCCCCTTTGCCGATGGCCACGTTCTCTGCTTTCGGCGCATTGCTCCCTGTACCATATGCTACACCAGCTCCCGCGCCGGTCGCGGTGTCCGCTGCTAAAGAATCTGCTGGAAACGATGCCAGCAGACTCATCGTTAAAACAGCAGAAGCTAACACTTTCGTCCGATTGCCAGAATTATTTTTCACATGGCTCCCGGCCAGTTCCGACACCACCACATAACAGTTCTTTGCGCGGCTCCAAATCACCTTATAGATCTTATTCACAACAAGCTCCTTTCTCCATACTACTATATACTTTTGTGTAATTGCAGTAAAAAGCAAATAAAAACCCGTGATTCCTTTTCTTCCCGCTCCTTTCCGGCTATTTTTTCATTTTCTCTTTGAAGTCGCCAGTATTATAGTATATGGCTTTTATCATTACAATCTAAATATTTGTAAACATGTTTACAGTGAGCATAATCACATATATTTACTTTTCGGTAGATTTTATTTCCATTTTTCAAGAAAGTCCTGTCTTTTCCGGTCTTTTTTTCAGGAGTCTGTCCATACTTCAATTATTTTTTACAATTCCATAAGAAAAAATTTCGTGAAAGAGTTCACATTTTTACAGCGGGGCGGCTGTGTTTTTTCCTTGCCGGATTTTTCCTGCTGTATTTTCCTTTTGGCTTTTTCCACACAAAAAAAGGATGCTGACACCTTCCAAAAGATATCTGCATCCTTTTTTCATCGCTGCACTTGTCTGTTCCCAGTTCTATCTATCAGTCTATTTTCCGGCTGGATTTTTCTCTCCGTTCCAGCCAGGTACGGATTTTCCGTCCATCCACCTTCCCTACTCCATTCAAAGGCAGCTGTTCCACCCTGATCCAGCGGCCGGGGATCTCTCCCGGGAGCAATTCCCGATGGAGGGCCCGGCGCAGTGTCCCCAGTGTCATCCCCTGTTCCAGCACCACGGCTGCCCCCAGTTCTTCCCCTCTTTGGGAATCCTGTACCGGGACCACGCTGGCATCCCGGACCCCGGGCACCTGGAGCAGAGCCTGTTCCACCCGGCTGCAGCTGATGGTCAGGCCCCCTTTGTTGACCACCTGTCCCCGGCGTCCCAGGAAGATCAGGTACCCATCCTCGTCGAAATATCCCATGTCTTCCAGGGTACAGGGCCTGGTCATGCCGGCCACGCTGTAAGGGGTATCGATATAGATCAGCCCTTCCCGGATTTCCACCTTCACCCCAGGACAGGGCTTCCCCACACTCTGGGGATGGGCCAGCAATTCTTCATAGGTGAGCCAGGTAATATAGTCCAATTCGCTGGCTCCGTAATACAGCAAGATCCGGCTGCCCGGGAAATATTCCTTCAGGGCTCCGGCTGTTTCTCCATCCAACAGCTGGGATCCCGCCAGCACCGTTTTCATCTCCGGATAGGACCGGTCCAGTACTTGGAGCAGCAGCTTCAATTTCACCGGTACCAGGTACAGCAGAGTCACTGGATACCGGTCCAGCAGGGCTTTCCACCGGGTGCTCCGGAGGGTAGAGGCCAGCACCAGGGTGGCACCGGCATGGAGCAGCTGGGCCCATAGGTTCAGATTTCCGGTAAAGCTCATGCTCCCTTCACAGAAACCCACCGTATCCCGTTCTACCTGGAATTTCCGGTCCTGTTCCGGAAAGAAATCTCCCCAGCTAGCATAAGTCCGGAACATCAGCTTGGGGAGACCGGTGGAACCGCTGCTCAGGACTCCCATGCACAGGTCCGCAGCCGGTACCGGAGCTTCCTCCCATCCCTGCCGCAGCCGTCCGTCATCGATCCATCCGATTTGGCGCACCCGGGCCAACTGGTCCGCCGCTTCTGCTGACAGATCCGGATGGCCCAGCACCGGCACCCAGCCAGCCTGTTCCGCCCCTAAAAAGGCAGTCAGCTGATCTGCCGGCTTTTGTCGGATGATCAGTACCGTCTGCCGGGACATGCCCTGGCTGCGAAGACTCTCTGCATACTGATGCGCCCGCCTTTCCATTTCTCCATAGGAAATGACCTGTCTCTCTTCGATCAGGCAGGCTTTCTCAGGCTGTATCCGGCTCCATTGTTCCAATATCCCTGCATAATCCATCACAGCAAACTTCTTTCTGTCATAAAATTTCCAAGAGTACTCCGGACCCCGTCCCTCCGGCACCGGCAATGGAGCAAAGGGCTTTTCCTCCCTCCTGCCCTTCCAGAGCTGCCAGGGCATGGAGCACCAATACTGCTCCGCTGCATCCGTAGGGATGACCGTAAGCCAGGGCGCCCCCCAAAGGAAGATATCGGTCGGTGCAGGTGGGATACTGCCGGGCGAATAGAGCAGAAATCACGGCAAAAGCTTCATTGTATTCAAAGTCATCGATGGCTTCCACCGGCAGCCCGCTTTCTTCCAAGATCTTTTCTCCCACGGCCAGGGCTCCCAGGGGACTGAACCGGGGATCTACACCTGATTCTGTACAGTGGAGGATCCTGGCCAAGGGCCGTACTGATCTTCCCCTCCGGTGCCAAGCGGCCAGCTGCCGTCCGGAAGCCAGCACCAGGAAAGCCGCCCCATCCTGGGTGAGACAAGCGTTGGCCGCCGTTAAGACAGGAGTACAGTCCCCAGCCAGGTTCCGTTCTTCCGGTGTCAGCAAAGCTTCCGTCTCATCCTGGCTGAACAGGGTGGGCATCCGCCGAGCCAATTTTCCGTTCATCCGGGGCCGGATGCTCTCATCCCGGCTACTGCCGAATAAGGATACCACCCAGGAGGCCAGCCGGCCTTCTTCCGCCGCCTGGGCTGCCTTCCGGTGGCTGCGCACCGCCCAGCTGTCCAATTCCTCCCGGGAAACCCCATAGACCTGAGCCGTCCGTTCTGCTCCTTCCAGCATGGCCCGAGGACTGTTGGTGTCGGGAGAAAACTGGGCGGTCATGGTCCCTTCCGGAGTGTACCGGCTGTCCCAGGGCTGATACACCCGCCGAGGCTGCATAGAAGAAGATTCCACACCCCCACACAGGACCACATCCAACTGGCCGCTGGCAATCTTTCCCCAAGCCAGAGACAGGGCTTCCAAGGCTGAGGCACACTGCATGTCCAGGGCGATGGCCGGAGTTTCCACCGGGAACCCAGCGATGAGTGCCATGAGCCGGGTCAGGTTCCCTCCGCTGCCCACCGCATTGCCGCCCAAGATCAGCTGAGCTTCCCGGGCTGCCGGATACCGGATACAAAGCTGCCGGAGAAGGGCAGCGCCCAGTTTCTCCGGCGGTACGTTTTTGAAGATCCCGTTCTGGAGGCCCAGATGGCTGCGCAGGCCTCCCACCAGAAATACCTCCTGGACCAGGCGCTCAGAACCCATAGCGCTGGAGCCGGTTGGCCAGGAAAGCAGCCAGGACCACTTTCAAGGTGTCCCCCACTAGAAATGGGAATACTGCCATCACCAAGGTCTTCCAGATGCCCACTTTGGCCACCAGATACATACTGATGCAGCCTCCCACATAGATGATGGGCATGCCCACACAGATGCCGATGATTACCAGTTTCTTAAAGGACCGGCTGTTCCCCCGGACGGCGCTCATGGCCACGGCTGCCGCCAGGAAGCCCAGGTTGAAGCCCCCGGTGGGCCCGATCAGCTTGCCCAGCCCGGAGGTCCCCCCTACGAACACCGGCACTCCCACTGCTCCCAGCAGCAGGTAGATCCCCAGGATGATTCCCGCCTGTTTCGGCTTCATGATGAAGGCCACCAGGTTCACCATAATGGTCAGCGCCGTCACCATGGCCGGGGTAAAAGGCAGCGGAAAAGAAATGTACGCCGACACCGCCAGCAGCGCGACACAGACAGCGCTGCCGGTCATGAACCGGATCTGTTCCCGGCTGCCGGTTACGGCCACAGACGGATGCAAATTCTCTCTTGTTTCGTTCATTGATTTTTTCCTCCCTGCAGTAAATCATTTCTCCCCCGTGGACAGGGGATTTGAACAACATATGGATGGTTTCCGGTTCTCCCAGCCAGACAAACAGGCTCTGCCACAGGAGCAGTCCCTGGACCACCGGGTGGCTGTCCAGATGGATGGGATTGGTATCTCCGGTGCGCCGGGAAAATCCCCTCACTTTTTCCGGAGTGAAAGCCCGCCAGGGCCGGTACCCTTCCGGAGGTCCGGGCTCCCGGTTCAGTAAACCTGCTTTTTCTATATAGTTCACCTTCGGCCCGGTAAAAAGCAGTTCCACCTGAAGTGTCCCCACCCGGCAGTTTCCCGCCCAGGCTTCTGCCTGGAGCAGCTGGCTCCTGGTCCGGTCCCACAGGCACACACATTGGAACCGGCAGTCCGGCCCAGCTTTCCGGATCCGTCCATAATGGATCCGGACAATGAAGCTGTTGTCATAGCGGCTGCCTTGGAATTGGCTCAGGGCTCTGATGTATCCTTCAGTGTATTCTGTCATAATGATTTTAGTGTAGCGAATTTCGGCTGATTGTTCAACCATTTTTATAATATGGTTAACGTAAACTTTCAAAAATAGAAATCCATACGTCCTACAGAGACACCTATCTAAGAAACTGACTCTTTCTTGTATTTTGGCAGAGGAAGTTCTATAATTTGTTCATGTCTTTATTTCATACTTAGTTAGGGGGAGTTTTTATGACAACCGCAACCCGGCCGGGGCGCTCCACACTGGCCAACTATCGGGATCCCATCATCCTGATTACCTTCTGCATCCTGGGTGCCATCCTGGGCCTGGTGCTTGGCGACAAAGCCTCGTTCCTGAAGCCCATCGGGCAGATTTTCCTAAACCTGCTGTTCTGTCTCATCGTTCCGCTGATCTTTTTCTCCATTGCCGGCTCCATTGCCAGCACCAAGGATACTGGAAAAGTGGGGAAAATGATCGGGTATACCCTGATTATCTTCATCCTGACAGCCACCATTTCCGGGGGACTGATTCTCCTGGTGACCCATTTCACTGGAGTGCCCCCCTCCTTTACAGCGCCGGCGGCGGCAGCAGCCCAGTCAGCAGCCAAACCGGTGACCATTGCAGACCAAATCGTCAATACCCTTACGGTAGGGGATCTGCCTCTCCTGATTTCCCGGTTCCATGTGCTGCCCCTCATCATCCTGACCATTTTCTTCGGCATCTGCGTTTCCCTGATCGGGGAACCTGCCAAACCGGTGGTGGACTGGATGAACGCCATGAGCCTGGTGTGCTATAAAATGGTGGCCATTCTCATGAAGGCGGCTCCCATCGGCCTGGGCGCCTATTTTGCGGATCTCACCGGCACCTACGGCATCGACCTGCTGAAGACCTACGGCAGCGCCATGGTAGTGTTCTACACGGTGGTCTTCGTGTACTTCTTCGTATTCCTGGGCTTCTATGCCTGGCTGGCTGCGGGCACCTGGGGCGTGAAGAACTACTTCCGGGTGATCCTGGCTCCCGCCCTGACGGCTTTGGGTACCCGTTCCTCCGCCGCCACCATCCCGCTCCAAATGGAAGCCTGCGATAAATTGGGCGTTCCCCGGGACATTTCTTCCGTGGTGGTTTCCATGGGAGCTACCTGCCATATGGACGGGGCCTGCATCGCTGTGGTCTATTCGGAAGTACTGGCCACCACGTTGTTTGGCCATCCTCTGGCGGGGTTTGACTTCATCCTGGCTCTGTTCCTGGGCGTGGCCGCATCCGTGGCTACTTCTTCTGTCCCTGGAGGCGGAGCTGCCGGGGAAACCATGATTGTGTCTGTGTTCCACCTGCCGGAAAACGCTTTCCCCATCCTGCTCATGGTCATCGAACTGTTCGACCCTGGATGCACCCTGCTGAATTCCTGCGGGGATACGGTGGTGTCCATGCTGATCACCCGGATCTTCCACGGAAAAGACTGGTACAAGAAGAACCTCAACGGAGATGCTGCTGGAAAGGAAGCTCTGCCTTATGGAAATTGATGCCCGCTATGTATTGGAAGAACCGGATTACCAAGATGCTCCCCTGCCGGATTCCCTGGAGCTGGATCTGCCCATCGAGGGAGACCGGGTGCTGGGAGAAATCTACCTGCCTTCGGGAATCTATGAAGCTCCCCATCCGGCGGTGATCCTCTGCCATGGGATCCCAGGCACCAACAACAATGACGACCTGGCCCAATGCCTGCGCCGGATGGGCTGTGTAGTGATCCGTCCCTACCACCGGGGAGCCTGGGGCAGCGAAGGGACCTATTCTTTCTCTCACTGCATCGAAGACGCAGTGGCCCTGGCCCGGTGGTCCCGGGAAGAAGTAGCCAAAGCCTATGCCATCGATCCTGCCAACATCTTCCTGGTGGGCCATTCCAACGGAGGGAACACGGTGCTGAACGCCTCCCGGACCCTGCCCTTTCTCCGGGGTACCGTGGCCTTCTGTCCCTACGACCATCAGGGGGGCCTGGAACATATTCCCCACTCTCAGCTAAAGGACCTGTTCGCCCAGGCGGCTTCCGTGCTCCATGTGGGACGGTTCGAAGACCTGTGGCAAGACAGCATCCAACATGCCCGGCAGTGGAGCTTCGTCCAGAACGCCCATCGGTTCCAGGACCGGAACCTGCTACTGATCGGAGGCAGCCGGGATACAGTGGCCCCTCCGGAATGGATGGTGGAACCTTTGTGGAAGGAACTGGAAGCCCTGCCCGGTACCGGACACCACAAAAAAGTGATCCTTCCCAGCAACCATGCCCTGGACACTGCCCGGCTGGAGCTGGCACGGGTGATTGGGAAGTGGATCGAGGAAATGGTAAAGGAGGGGTGAAGATTCACCCCTCCGGCCGCGGACCGCGACCAAAAGAGGCTGTGAAGAAATGAAATTCATTTCTTCACAGCCTCTTTTTCTATCCACTTTTTCAGCACAACCGCATTGTTATGCTCCTGGTCTTTGGCTCCGTATAATAACGTTACGTTGCCCTGGGCCAGGGCTTTTTTTATTTTTTCCACGAAAGGTCCCGCTTCCGGATTGGCTTCCAGCTCTTGTTCGTAGCCGGTGGCAAATTCCGGGAACCGTTCCGGTTCATGGGCAAAGGACCGACGCAGTCCGTTGGTGGGAGCGATTTCCTTGTCCCAGTCGGTGAGGGCTGCGTTTTCCTTTTTGATGCCCCGGGGCCACAGCCGGTCCACCAGGAACCGGCTGCCGTCCGTTTCAGCGGGGGCTTCGTAAATCCGTTTTACTTGCAGCTTTCCCATGGAAAAGCCTTCTTTCTTCTCAGCGGGCCTGCCGTTTTTCCCGTTGGGCCACCTGTTCACAGGCGGTCAGGGGATATTCCTCCGAATGGTGGTGGAACTCGATGCAGGGCTCACAGTCCTTATAACGAGGACAGCGGGTATGGCTGCAGGGGCAGGTATCCGGATCGTACAGTTTGATCATATTTCAGGCTCCGAAAAACAGTTTCATGTCGTCTTCCACGTTGGTGATCCCGGCAATGCCGAAGTTCTTCACCAGCACGCTGGCCACGTTGGGGGACAGGAAGGCAGGCAGAGTGGGTCCCAGATGGATGTTCTTCACACCCAGGTACAGCAGGGCCAGCAGGACGATGACAGCTTTCTGTTCGTACCAGGCAATGTTGAAGATCAGGGGCAGTTCGTTGACATCTTTCAGACCGAAGACTTCCTTCAGTTTCAGGGCGATCAGAGCCAGGGAGTAGGAGTCGTTGCACTGACCGGCATCCAGTACCCGGGGAATCCCGCCGATGTCACCCAGATTCAGTTTGTTGTATTTGTATTTGGCGCAGCCGGCGGTGAGGATCACCGTATCTTTCGGCAGAGCCTTGGCGAATTCCGCATAGTATTCACGGCTCTTCATCCGGCCGTCGCAGCCAGCCATGACCACGAACTTCTTGATGGCGCCGGATTTCACAGCATCCACCACTTTGTCAGCCAGGGCAAAGACCTGTTCATGGGCGAAGCCGCCTACGATGCTGCCGGTTTCGATTTCGGTGGGAGCCGGGCAGGTCTTGGCCTGAGCGATCAGTTCGCTGAAGTCCTTATGGCCGTTTTCGTCAGCGTCAATGTGACGGCAGCCGGGGAAGCCGGTAGCACCGGTGGTCCACAGACGTCCCTTGTAACTGTCTTTGGGAGGAACGATGCAGTTGGTGGTCATCAGGATGGGCCCGTTGAAGCTTTCGAATTCTTCCTTCTGTTTCCACCAAGCGTTGCCGTAGTTGCCGGCGAAGTTCTTGTACTTCTTGAAGAACGGATAGTAGTGGGCCGGGAGCATTTCAGAATGGGTGTATACATCCACGCCGGTGCCTTCGGTCTGATCCAGCAGCATTTCCAGGTCTTTCAGGTCATGGCCGGAGATCAGGATGCCCGGGTTCTTCCGGACGCCGATGTCCACGGTGGTGATTTCAGGGTTGCCGTAAGCGGTGGTGTTGGCTTTATCCAGGAGAGCCATGCCCTGTACGCCGTATTTCCCGGTTTCCAGAGTCAGAGCCACCAGGTCATCCACGCTCTTGCTGTCGTCCAGAGTGGCAGCCAGGGCCCGCTGGATGAAAGCATCCACTTCTTCGTCGTCCTGAGCCAGCACGTTGGCATGCTTGCTGTAGGCGGACAGGCCTTTCAGACCGTAGGTGATCAGTTCCCGCAGGGACCGGATGTCTTCGTTTTCGGTGGCCAGGACGCCTACGGTTTTGGCTTTGGCGTCGAATTCGCTTTCGTCCCCGTTCCACAGAGCTGCAGCAGGCAGGCTGGAAGTGTCATCCAGCTGGGTCAGCAGATCGGCTTTCACAGCCAGGGTTTCTTTGATCCGGGCAATGATGGCTTCCCGGTCGAAGTTGGCGTTGGTGATGGTGGTGAACAGGTTCACGGTCACCAGATGGTTCACGTTCCGGCTGACGGATTTGCCGGCGGCACGCAGGGCGGTGGTCACAGCGGACAGACCCTTGGTGGCGTAGATCAGCAGATCCTGCATGGCAGCTACTTCCGGTTTCTTGCCGCAGACCCCAACAACGGTGCAGCCTTTGCAGCCGGCAGTTTCCTGACACTGATAACAGAACATCTTGTTTTCCATTGGTATACTCCCCTTTTCTTATAAAAACTCTCGCAGGTTGTTTTCTTCACTCGATGGCTTTATTATAGTCCGGAGCAGGAAAAGAATCCGTTGTTTAAACAACGAATAGAAAATTTTATGATTTTCCCTACCCCAGTGCCACATCCAGGGTCATCATCACTGTGAACCCCAGGGCAAAGGTGAGGACGCCGATATTGGAATGTTCTCCTTCGGACATTTCCGGAATCATTTCCTCCACCACCACATAGAGCATGGCCCCGGCGGCGAAACTGAGGAAATAGGGCAGCAGGTGGCCGATGACCCCGGAGGCCAGGATGGTCCCCACCGCCGCAATGGGCTCCACGATGCCGGACAGCACCCCGCCCAGAAACGCCCGGTGCCGATCCATCCCCGCCGCTTTGAGCGGCAGGGAAATGATGGCCCCTTCCGGAAAATTCTGGATGGCGATTCCCAGGGACAAGGCAATAGCACTGCCCAGGGAAATGGACCCGGGATCAGTGAGGAACCCAGCGTAAATCATCCCCACCGCCATCCCTTCCGGGATGTTGTGGAGGGTCACCGCCAGGAGCATCATGGTGGTCCGGGCCAGATGGCTTCGGAGCCCTTCCGGCTTATCGGTGTTCATGTGGAGATGGGGGATCACTACATCCAGCAGCAGCAGGAACAGGATTCCCGCCCAGAAGCCCACAACAGCCGGTACAAAGGCGAATTTCCCCAGCCCGGCACTTTCCTCCAGGGCCGGGATCAAAAGGCTCCAGATGGACGCTGCCACCATGACACCGGCGGCAAAGCCGGTGAGTCCCCGCTGGACGTTCCGGTGGAGCTGTTCCTTCATAAAATACACACAGCCGGCCCCCAGACTGGTTCCGGCAAAGGGGATCAGGATCCCTTTCCAAACTTCAGGACTGATCATCATTCACCTCCTTCAAATCAAATCTTTCCCCTCCATGGTCATGGCCAGGTTGCTGAGGGCGTACTGGATTTCTTTTTCCGGATGGACCGCCAGGGCGATATCCGTAGTTTCCACCTTCCGGAGCTTTTTCTTCATGTACTTCCCCGTATCCTTCCGATAAATGTACATATCCGCCCCGGACACCACCCGGAGCAGGGTATCCGGTCCGTCATCGTCCCAGCCTCCCAGGAACATGGGCTGGATGTAGAATTCGTCCATGGCCCGGACCACCAGGAGGGACACCACGGTGGCTCCCGTTTTGTCGGCAATCTTATCCAGGACTTCCTTTTCAATGGGGTACCCGTCTCCTCCGAACTGGAGCAGCACCTCATTGGCCTCTTCCGCCGCCTGGGCATCAGGGAGGAAGACATACTTCGCCCGGGGATAGGCCTGGCGTACCTGGCGCTTCCACACTTCCTTCATGGAAGGTGTGGCCTCTCCCGTATGGTCATAGACCACAAAAGCAATGGTTTTCCGCGCCAAGGGATCTGCAGCAGGGTTCTGTTCCGCTGCTTCTGCCGGCACCATCAGGAACAGTCCTGTCAGGACGAAACAAAGGGTCAACAACATTTTTCTGATACGTCTCATTTCAGCACCTCCTGCATCTTTCCCCGTTTCAGTTCCAGTCCCAGATGATGGGCCAGGATCTGCCCCGCATCACTGTAGGTATCCATGGGTTCCAGGGGACCGGGTTTCACTTCCGGCCCGAAGAACAGCATAGGAACGTGTTCCCGAGTATGGTCCGAGCCTTTCCAGGTAGGGTCGCACCCGTGGTCCGCCGTCACCAGCACCAGATCTCCCGGCTGGAGCCGTGCGGCCAGCTCTGGCAGGCGCCGGTCGATGGTCATGAGCCCTTCTCCATAGCCCCGGACATCTCTCCGGTGGCCATAGGTGGAATCGAAATCTACGAAGTTGGTAAACACCAAGCTCCTATCTCCAGCAGCATCCATTGCCTCCAGGGTAGCATCAAAAAGAGCTTCCAATCCGGTGGCATGCCAAGCCTGGGTGATGCCCCTGTGGGCGAAGATATCCGCAATCTTTCCTACTGCATAGACTCCGCCAGCCTTTTCATACACTTCATCCAACAGAGTCTTTTCCGGTGCAGGTACTGCATAGTCATGACGGTTTCCAGTGCGGGTGAATTCTCCAGCCTTCTCCCCTACAAAGGGCCGGGCGATGACCCGGGCAATGTGGTAGGGCTGGACCAGCTTGTAGGCAATCTCACAGAGCTTGTACAGGTTCTCCAGGCCAAAAGTCCGTTCATGGGCAGCGATTTGGAGCACCGAATCCGCAGAAGTATAGACAATGGGCTTCCCAGTGCGCATATGCTCTTCTCCCAGTTCTTGGATGATCACCGTTCCAGAAGCATGTTTTTCCCCCAGCACTCCGGAAAGATTTCCCTCCTGGATCAACCCGTCGATGATATCCTGGGGGAAACAGTGTGGCGTATCGGGGAAATATCCCCAATTGAACATCACCGGCACTCCCGTCAGCTCCCAGTGGCCACTGAGGGTATCCTTGCCGCTGCTGATTTCCTTTGCATAGGTATAGGCCCCGGCCAGAGGTTCCGGGCTGCCAATGGGCTGGGCCAGGTCTTCCCCGGTACTATTTTTGTGAGCCAGTCCCAGTCCGTACCGGGCCAGGTTGGGCAGGGCCAGGAAGGACGCTCCCGGATCCTGTTCCTTCTTCCGGGCAAACCATTGGGCGATGTGGCCCAGGGTATCCGCTCCGGCATCTCCGAATTTTGCAGCATCCGGGGCGCCCCCGATGCCAAAAGAATCCATCATCAGGATGATGCACCGTTTCATTTCTTTCCCTCCCTTGACAGCAGTTCATTCAATGCCCGGCGGACAATGGTCTGGAACCGGTTCTCCGCCAGCCGGTAGATTTCCGGTGAAGCAATGCTCTCGCTTTCCGTCCGTTTAGCCACCACCCCGCACAGGCTGGCCGCTTTCAGCCCCAGGGCCTGGGAGGTGACAAAGACCGCAGCCGTTTCCATTTCATAATTGGTGACTCCCAGCTGCTGCCATTCCTTCAGGCTGCCCTGGAACCGGCGGAGTACATAGCCGGTAAAGCTGTCGTACCGTTCTTGGCCGGGCCAGAAAGTATCCGAACTGCAGCAGATGCCCACCTGATGGGGCACGTTTTCCACCAGGGCTGCATAGGCCAGCAGCTGGGTCAATTCAAAATCTGCCACCGCCGGGAATTCCAGGGGCGCATAGTGGGAGCTGGTGCCTTCCAGCCGGACGGCGGCCTTGATGATCACCACATCTCCCAATTCCAGGCCTTCCTGGATGGAGCCAGTGGTTCCCACTCGGATCACCCGTCTGATTCCCAGCCGAGCCAATTCCTCCAGACAAATGGCAGTGGAAGGACCGCCCATGCCGGTGGAGCACACCAGGACAGGTTGGTTCTGGACCTGGGTGAGACAGCTGGTATACTCCCGGTGACTGGTCAGATCCACCGTAGGTCCCATGGCTTCCGCCAAGGACCGGACCCGTCCCGGATCCCCGGGCAGCAGGGCTGTATCCGCTCCCATGAGCAGAGCCCTGGACAGCTGAGTATGATACATGACTTCATGAGGTTCCGCATAATGATGATCCATGGTATCACTTCCTTGGTTGCAGTTCTCTTTCCCTTTATTATACGAAAGAGCAGGACCCCTGTTCAAGGTCCCGCTCCCCCCGTTTTCAGCCCATCAGGCCTTTTCTTCTTCTTTTTCCATGGTTTCCCGTACAGTTTCCTCACAGGACCGCATGGCCAAGATGCTCTGTTCGAACAGTTTATTCAGATCCCAGCCCAGCATATCCGCTCCCTGCTGGATCACGTCCCGGCTGCACCCGGCGGCAAAGTGTTTATCCTTGAATTTTTTCTTCAAAGACTTCACTTCCATATCCTGGACGCTTTTGCTGGGCCGCATCAGAGCAGCCGCCCCGATGAGGCCGGACAGTTCGTCCACTGCATAGAGGACTTTTTCCATTTCCTCTTGGGGTTTTACATCGCTGCAGCGGGGCCATCCATGGCTGGCCACCGCATGGATCAGACGGTCGTCCCACCCCTTTTCTTTCAGGATTTCCGCTTCCTTCCGGCAGTGCTGTTCCGGATATTTTTCAAAATCCAGGTCGTGGAGCAAGCCCACCATGCCCCAGAAATCTTCTTCATCTCCATAGCCCAGTTCCTGGGCAAAATACCGCAGGCATCCTTCCACCGTCAGACCATGCTGGAGGTGGAAGGGTTCCTGATTATACTCCTTCAGCAGTTCCCATGCTTCTTCTCTCGTATTTGCCATTTTTTCTCTCTCCTTCCAGCGTCACTAGTCCTAGTATACCACAAGACTTTCCCTTGGGAGAAACAAAAATACAGGATACCGGCACGATTTCCCATAAAAAACGTTCAAACTGTGTATTTTCACAGGTCTTTTCCCTGGCTATAATTTAAAACTATAAGGAGTTGATCAAATTGCAGGAACACCAAATCAAGAAACTGACCCTGGCAGGGATGTTTGCCGCCTTGGCCTTTGCCTGCTTTTCCTATCTCCGGATCGAGATTCCCATGGGACTGGGACTCACTGGGAAGATCTACGTAGGCCATGCCTTCATCCTGCTGTCCGCTCTGGTCCTGGGAGCCAAATATGGAGCCCTTTCCGGGGCCGTCGGGCTGACCCTGGCGGATTTGTTGGCTGGATACACCACTTCGGCTCCGCCTACTTTCCTGGCCAAATTCCTCTTGGGTTGGTCCACCGCCTGGGCCGCCCAGCATCTGTGCCATCTGGACCAGCTGACAGAGGACAGAACCCGTCTGCGGGCCGCAGCCATTGCCTGCATCGTGGGTTCCATCGTAAACGTAATCACCGAGCCCCTGATCCGCTACAGCTTCAAAGTGTCCATTCTGGGCCTCCCCCAGCAGGTGGCCTACGTAAGCGCGGTCAACTGCGCCGTCAGCATGGCCGTCAGCAACGTGGTATCCGTGGTGCTGGCAGTGGTATTGTATCGGGTGATGGAGAAAAGCATAGGGCTGTGAAAGGGAATTTCACAGCCCTATCGCGGGTCACGGCTCGCGACCCGCGACCTCCAAATAAAAAGGACTGTTGCCCATGCAACAGCCCTTTTTATTTCTACTTTGCGTAATCCACTGCCCGGGTTTCCCGCACGATGACCACTTTGATCTGTCCTGGATATTCCATATCCTCTTCGATCTTTTTGGCTACATCGTGAGCCAGGATGGTGGCAGCATCGTCGTCCACCTTTTCCGGTTTCACCATGATGCGGATTTCCCGCCCGGCCTGGACAGCATAGCACTTTTCCACGCCATCGAAGGATTCGGCAATTTCTTCCAATCGTGTCAGTCGTTTCAGATAGGTTTCCAGAGTTTCCCGGCGGGCTCCCGGCCGTGCCGCAGAAATGGCATCGGCAGCAGAGACCAGCACAGCCTGGACGGATGTAGGTTCACAGTCCCCATGGTGGGACATGATGGTGTTGATGACGATATCGGATTCGTGATACCGCTTGGCCACTTCTGCCCCCAGATCCACATGGGACCCTTCTACTTCATGGTCCACGGCTTTGCCGATATCATGGAGCAGCCCGGCCCGTTTGGCCGAGTTCACGTCCACCCCCAGTTCGGCAGCCATCAGGCCTGCCAGATGGGCCACTTCTGTAGAATGTTTCAGTACGTTCTGTCCATAGCTGGTCCGGTATTTCAGACGGCCCAGCAGCTTGAGCAGTTCCGGATGGATGCCGTGGACGCCCACTTCGAAAGTAGCTTGTTCCCCAGCTTCCTTGATTTTCTGATCCAGTTCCTTCTGGGCCTTTTCCACCATTTCTTCGATCCGAGCTGGATGGATCCGGCCATCGTTGATCAGCTTCTCCAACGCAATCCGGGCCACTTCCCGGCGCACCGGGTCAAATCCGGAAATGATCACCGCTTCCGGGGTATCGTCGATGATCAGATCGATACCCGTCAGAGTTTCCAGGGTCCGGATGTTCCGGCCTTCCCGGCCAATGATCCGGCCCTTCATTTCATCGTTGGGCAGGGGAACCACCGTTACTGTGGTTTCCGCCACCTGATCTGCCGCACAGCGCTGGATGGCCAGGGAAATAATCTCCCGGGCTTTCTGATCCGCCGTATCTTTGGCTTCCTGTTCCATTTCCTTGATCAGCCGTGCCTTGTCGTGTTTGACTTCCTCCCGCACATTATCCAGGAGTTCCTGTTTGGCTTCTTCACTGGTCAGACCGGAAATCCGTTCCAATTCCACCATTTGCTGGTCGTACAAGGCATCGACTTTGGCCTGGGATTCCCGCAGGCGGTTGCTTTGTTCCAGAAGTTTTTCTTCCTTCTTTTCATAAGCATCCATCTTTTTGTCGACGTTTTCTTCCTTTTGGACCAGACGCCGTTCATTTTTGCTGAGCTCTGCTCTTCTTTCTTTATTTTCCCGTTCCATTTCAGAACGCAGACGATGGATTTCTTCCTTGGCTTCCAGCAGCGCTTCCTTTTTCTTGGCATCCCCCGCTTTCCGGGCATCTTCCAAGATTTGTTTCGCCGTTTCTTCCGCCGAGCCGATTTTACCTTCTGCAACGTTTTTACGAGCCAGATATCCGCCTCCAACGCCTAATAAACAAAGGACTACAGCAATAACTACACTTATGGGATCTATGATGAGCACCTCCTCTTTTACGAATTTTTCATCAAACCCTACTCATACAAGAAATAAGGCAACCAGAGGTCGCCTTAACACCCAATGAACGCGATTGGACAGAAATATTTTATAGTATTTTCACAGACGTGTCAATAAAAAGGGGCTGCTGCCTGGGCAACAGTCCCTTTTCCAGTCTCTAGTCTCTAGCCATTGGAAGGAACCCTGGCACGGGTTCCTTTTAAAATTCTTCCAATGCAATGGCGATAGGACTGGTTCCAAATCCCCGGCTGGCCAGCATCCGGGCCAGAGCCGCTTTGCCTTTGCGGGGGTCTTCCCGGTACTTCCGGCGGATCTTGTCCCCCTGAGCTTGTGCCAGAGCCAGAGCTCGTTCCGTTTCTTCTTCTTCGGTGACTTCCCCCAGCACCTCCCGGACTTCTTCCCCGGAAAGGCACCGGCGGGTGAGCATCAGCCGAAGGTACTGCTTGCCATAGAACTTTTTCCGCCGCCAGGCATCCAGCACTGAACGGGCGCAGCGGGCATCATCCACGAAATGATGGTCCGCCAGCTTCTGGAGCACCTGGTCCTGGAGTTCTTCCGGGCAGTCCCGCTCCTTCAGCTTCTGCCGCAGTTCCTGGGTACTATGGTCTCGGAACGCCAATTTGTCCAGACAGAAATTGTAGGCATCCGCATGGGTGGCAAGAGGATTTTTTGCCTTATTCCACATGATCTCCGTCCGCTTCCGGTGTCATCACCAGTTCTTCCGGTTCCTGGGCCGTTTTCTGGGCCTGGACCGGTTTGCCGTCCGCCGGCAGGCCGGCAGCAGCCCGGATCTTGGCTTCCACATCAGCCGCCATATCCGGATGTTCTTTCAAGAAGGTCTTGGTATTTTCCCGGCCCTGGCCGATCCGCTGGTCTCCGTAAGAATACCAGGCACCGCTCTTGTTCAGGATGTTGTACTGGACTCCCAGGTCCACCAAGCATCCTTCATGGGAGATCCCTTCCCCGTACATGATATCGAATTCCGCCTGTTTGAAAGGAGGGGCTACTTTGTTTTTTACCACTTTCACCCGGGTGTGGTTCCCGATGATGTCATTGCCGTTCTTCAGGCTCTCCACCCGGCGCACATCCATCCGGATGGTGGAATAGAATTTCAGGGCACGGCCCCCGGTGGTCACTTCCGGATTCCCGAACATGACCCCCACTTTTTCCCGGATCTGGTTGATGAACACCGTAGCCGTACGGGATTTGGCAATGACCCCAGTGAGCTTCCGCAGAGCCTGGCTCATGAGCCGGGCCTGGAGGCCCACATGGGAATCCCCCATATCCCCTTCGATTTCCGCTTTGGGCACCAGTGCCGCCACAGAGTCTATGACGATGATGTCAATGGCACCGCTGCGCACCAGGGCATCGCAGATTTCCAGGGCTTGTTCCCCGGTATCCGGCTGAGAAATAAGCAGGTTGTCGATATCCACTCCCAAATGCCGGGCATATTCTGGATCCAGGGCGTGTTCCGCATCGATGAAGGCTGCGTAGCCGCCCCTTTTCTGGGCTTCGGCGATCATGTGCAGGGCCACGGTGGTCTTCCCGGAAGATTCCGGTCCATAGATCTCGATGATCCGACCCCGGGGAATCCCTCCCACCCCCAGCGCAATGTCCAGGGACAAAGCTCCGGTGGGAATGGTTTCAATATTCATTTTGGCACTGGCAGCCCCCAGCTTCATGATGGACCCCTTGCCAAAGTCTTTTTCAATCTGCTTCAAAGCCGCATCCAGCGCTTTATTTTTATCCGCATCCAAACTCATGTTGTCATCTCCTTGTACCACAATTGCTCTATTTAGTATATAAACATTTGTTCGTAAAGTCAAGAGTTTCTAGGGAGATCTTTCAGTTCCTGCTGGGTAAAGAGATAGGATTTGTTGCAGTACTGGCAGTGGACCTCGGTCTGGGGGTCCTGGAGGATTTCTTCGAAATCCTTTTTGGGCAGGCCGCAGAGCATGCCGGCCACCTTTTCCCGGCTGCATCCGCAATGGAAGGAAACTGGGTGGGATTCCAAGATTTCCACCGGCAGCCCTTTGGCCACCTTCTGGATCATCCCTTCTGCATCCAAGCCGGTCTGGAGCAGTTCCGTCACATAGGGCAGGGTCAGGATGTTGTCTTCCAGGGTCTTGATGGTCTCTTCCGAAGCATCGGGCAGCAGCTGGACAAAGTATCCGCCGGAAACGGCCACGGAGCCGTCCTTTTCAATGAGGACACCCAGGGCCACGCTGGACGGTGTCTGTTCCGAAACGGCCAAGTATCGGGTAAGATCCGCGGCGATTTCCCCGCTTTTTAAAGTAGAGACCCCCGTAAAAGGTTCCCCCTGGAGAGGGCAGCGGGTCACGGTGACCATCCCGTAGTGACCCACGCCGCCTCCTACATCCAGCTTGCCGTTTTTCAGAGGCAGCATCACTTCCGGATGCATCACGAAGCCCCGGACCTGATAATCCCGGGCATCGGCCATGACCTGTCCCAAGGGACCGTCTCCCTTGATCCGGACCGTCACCGCTTCCCCCGCCTTCATGGTAGCCGCCAGCAGGAGAGCCCCGGCAGCAGTACGGCCCAGGGCCGCCGCTGCCAGAGGGCTGCAGTGGTGGATTTCATTCATGTGCTGGGTCAGGTGGGTGGTGGTCACGGCATAGATCCGGGCATCCCCGGCCGTGGCCTTGACTAACACATCTTCCATAGGCACCTCTTACAGCTGTTTGGCCAGATTGACCATTTCGATCACAGCCATGGCCGCATCGGATCCCTTGTTCCCGGCTTTGGTGCCAGCCCGTTCCACGGCCTGTTCGATGTTTTCCGTGGTGACCACTCCAAAAGCAGTGGGCACTTCCGTTTCCATGTTCACCAAGGCAATCCCCTTGGACACTTCGTTACACACATAGTCGTAATGGCTGGTAGCACCCCGGATCACGGCCCCCAAGGCGATGATTCCGTCATACTTGCCGCTTTTGGCCATTTTCTTGGCAATCAGAGGGATTTCGAAAGCCCCGGGGACCCAGGCCACGGTAATGTCATCTTCATTGGCCCCGTGCCGGCGCAGGGTGTCCTCCGCCCCGCTGAGCAGCTTGCTGGTGATGAATTCGTTGAAACGGGACACCACGATCCCGATTTTCAGACCTTCCGCTAACAATTGTCCTTCCAGAATTTTCATTTTGCATCCTCCACATTTTCATGTAATTCATGGCCCATGCGAACCTGTTTGGTCACCATATACCGATGATTGTAGCAGTTGTCTTTCATGATGATGGGCACCGTTTCCGTAATGGTGATCCCATAGCCGGAAAGCCCTGCCCGTTTGGCCGGATTGTTGGTCATCAGCCGGATGCTGGTGAGCCCCAGGTCTGCCAGGATCTGGGCTCCGATGCCGTAATCCCGCATATCTGGTTTGAAGCCCAGCTTCACGTTGGCGTCCACCGTATCCAGCCCCTGATCCTGAAGTTCATAAGCCCGGAGCTTGTTGGCCAGGCCGATGCCCCGGCCTTCCTGCTGCATGTACAGCACCACCCCGCAGCCTTCCTTTTCAATCATCTTCAGGCTGGTGGCCAGCTGGTCCCCGCAGTCACAGCGAAGGGACCCCAGGGCGTCACCGGTGAGGCATTCGGAATGGACCCGGACCAACACATCCTTCTTGCCGGCCACATCTCCTTTGATGATGGCCACATGGCATTTGTCGTCCAAGTCGTTTTCGTACCCGATGGCCCGGAAGGTACCGTATTTGCTAGGCAGGGCTACGTTGGCGATCCGGTGGACCATCTTTTCTGTCTTCTTCCGGTAGGCAATCAGATCCGCCACGGTGATGAAGGTCAGGTTGAACTTCTTGGCGAATTCCATCAGTTCCGGAGTCCGGGCCATGGTACCGTCATCGCTCATGATTTCGCAGCAGATGCCCACCGGCTTCAGTCCTGCCAGCCGGCACAGGTCCGTAGTGGTTTCCGTATGGCCCGTACGCCGGAGCACCCCGCCTTCCCGGCTGCGGAGGGGGAACACATGGCCCGGCCGCCGGAAGTCTTCCGGTTTGGCGCTTTCATCGGCGCATTTCTTGATGGTGTAGGCCCGTTCCACGGCAGAGATCCCGGTAGTGGTGTCCTTGTGGTCGATGGATACGGTAAAGGCAGTTTCATGGTTGTCCGTGTTGTTGGCCACCATAGGTTCCATCTGGAGCCGGTCCAGGATGGCACCGTCGCAGGGCATGCAGATCAGGCCCTTGGCATGGGTGGCCATGAAGTTGATGTCGTCCGGAGTCACGTACTCCGCACTCATGATCAAATCCCCTTCATTTTCCCGGTCGGGGTCATCGGTTACCAGGACCATTTTGCCGGCACGGATGTCCGCAATGGCCTGTTCGATGGGATCAAACTGAAATTTTTTATCCATGGTTTTCACTCCTTAAAAAAATCCATTTTCGAAAAGGGTTTCCTTGGTAAGGCCCCCAGTTTTTCTGGTTTCCAACATCCGTTCCACATATTTCCCCAGGATGTCTGTTTCCAGGTTCACCTTGTCCCCGGTCTTTTTAAAGCCCAAGGTGGTGAACTGGACGGTCAGAGGGATCAATGATACGGAGAAGGTGGTATCCGTCACTTCCGTAATGGTCAGGCTGATGCCGTCAATGGCGATGGAGCCCTTGGTGACCATACCCCGGAGCAGGTCCGGGCTGCAGCTGATGGTGGTGACTTTGGCGATTCCTTCGGGACGGATCTTCACAATGGTCCCCACCCCGTCCACATGGCCGCTGACAATGTGGCCGTCCAGGCCGTCCCCTACATGGAGGGTCCGTTCCAGGTTGATCCGGTCCCCCTTCTTCAGGGAACCGATGGTGGTCCGGCGGGCCGTTTCCGGCATCACGTCCACGGTGAACCGCTGGCTGTCGAATTTCGTCACCGTCAGGCAGGCCCCGTTGCAGCAGACGCTTTCTCCGATTTTCAGCAAAGGCGGAATGGTCTGGGCGGCAATGGTCAACCGGTAAGAATCCTGTTCCCGGCGCAAATCTTCCACCTTGCCCAGTTCCGCAATGAGTCCCGTAAACATGGGATCAGCTCCTTTCCAAAAGGCCGGTGACCATCAGGTCCGTGTCAAAGCTCTCATAGTGAGGTTCCTGTAGGGTCACCCGCAGGTCCATGTTCCGGGCGCCCCGGCCCCCGATGGGGCTCAGGTTCCGTTTGCCCCCGATCAGGCAAGGAGCGATGAAGGCATAGATCCGCTGGGCCAGTTTTCCGTCGAAGAAAGCACCGTGGACCTGGCTGCCCCCTTCCACCAGGATGCTGGTCTTTTCCTGCTGGCCCAGTCTATCCAGCAGGATTCCCAGGTCCAGGGCCCCGTGTTTTTCCGGGATCTGCCATACCGTCACCTGGTCCAGGGCCTGGAAGGCCGCTACTTTTTCCCGGTCCGCTTTCAGGGAGGTGACCAGGAGGGTCTTAGCTTCCCCGTCAGTGAACACCTTCCGGTCCATGGGCAGCTGACAGTGGCTGTCCAGGACGACCCGGAGAGGATTTTTCCCTTCCACCAATCGGCAGGTCAGGGAGGGATCATCATTGAGTACCGTATTCTTTCCCACCAGGATGCAGTCGTAGATGCTCCGGAGCCGGTGGGCATAGGTCCGAGACTGTTCGTTGGAGATCCATTTGGAATCCCCGGAAGCCGTGGCGATCTTTCCGTCCAAGGTCATGGCGTATTTCAGGGCCACAAAAGGGCGGCCTGTCTTCATCCAGTGCATGAACACTTCATTCTGCCGGTTGGCTTTGTCCGCCAGGACCCCCTGTACCACTTCCACCCCCGCTTCCCGGAGCCGGGCGAACCCTCGGCCGGAAACTTTCGGATTGGGGTCATCGGCAGCGGCCACCACCTTTTTGATGCCCGCCTTGATCAGGGCTTCGCAGCAGGGACCGGTGCGGCCATAATGGGAACAGGGTTCCAGGGTCACATAAGCGGTGCAACCTTCCACCTGGTCTCCGGCGTCCCTCATGGCCATGATTTCCGCATGGGGCTGGCCGGCCTTGTGATGGTATCCCTTCCCTACGATTTTCCCTTCCGGGTTGACGATGACACAGCCGACCATGGGATTGGGACTGGTGCAGCCCCGGGCTTTTTCCGCCAAATCCAGGGCCATCTGCATATATTCTTCGTCTGTCACAGTTTCACCCGCTTTCAAGATTGCGAAATACAAAAGCCGTGCCATCCAGGAGGATAGCACGGCAAATACACTTTCCCAGCGCTGTCTTTTCTCATCCAGACTGTACTGTCGGTATCGGAATTCCACCGATTCGTGCCGAGGCTCGCGGACTTTACCGCCGGTAGGGAATCGCACCCCTCCCCAAAGACAAAACTTATACTGTTATTTCTTGTCCATTATACCATATCTGGAAGGGAATGCAAGAAGTCAGATGCGGCGCAGAGCGCCTTGAGAAATCGAATGTCAGCTTTGTTCACTTTCAATGCACACCCGGGCCGCTCATGGATGACAAGCTGAGGTCTGACATCTGAAGGCCTGAAGGGCTGTGTCTGATTTCTTTCTTAGAACGAATATTCCGCCCCTACGATGATCCGACGGCCGGGCATGGGGTAACTGTCCTGACCAGCCACTACGCCGCCCTGTTCTGCGTAGGCTGCGTTGTTCAGATTGTAGAAATTGGCGAAGCCGGTCCAGCTCTGGTCAAATTTATACCGGGCAATGAAATCCATGGTCAGGTACCGGTTTTCTCCATATTTGGTTTTGCTGAGCCCATTGGCCGCCCTTGCCCGGAGGTTCAGGTTCCATTTGGTGTCATGGTACCGGACACCGGCCTGGTAGTAGTTGGGCGCATAGTTTTCATCCCGGACATATCCGGTATCGTTCCGGTCGTTTTCTACCTTCACGTAGGTGTAAGAAGCGTCCACATCCCACAATTTATTCAGCTTATGGGTCACTGTCAAGGATAGGCCCCGCTTCTTCTGCCGGTCGATGTTTTCGGCATAGCTGTCATAGTTGGGCATCAATTTCCAATTGATGGCATTGTGGAGATTGCTGTAAAATGCGCTAATCCCCACATCCGTCTTGGGATCCGTCTTGAAATTGTACCCCAGAGTATATACGTTACCCGTTTCTGCCTTCAGGTCCTCATTGCCTACGTATTTGCCCCACATCCCATAATCTACGAAATAATAGAGATCATCGATGGTAGGAGTCCGGAACACCTGGTTCCAGGAAAAGTAGGCATTGCTGTCTTTGCTGAACTTCTTGTTGATGGCAGCACTGCCGGTGGTCCGGTTGCCGCTGCGGCTGTGATCATCATACCGGATCCCAGTATTCAGCTGCCAGGTAGGGGCGAATTTCCACTGGTCCTGGAGGAAAATCGCTTTGTTATTATAGCCTTTTTTGCCCCGGTAACTGGTTTCGTTATGGGCCTTGGCATCCCGGTATTCCAAGCCTCCTACCAGGGTATTGGTATCGGACAAGACGAAGTTCTGCTGGCCTTCGATGCCCCAGTCCGTTTCGTCCATGCCCCCCTGGTTGAAATAGCTGTAATAATTCTGGTAGGCCTGGAAATATCCGCTGTTTCCGGCGTCTCGGTTCCAGTCATAGCGCAGCCCTACATTGTTGGTCTTTTTGTTCAAGTGGGAAGGAAAATAAGAAGTCACGCTGTAGGGATTGTTCCCTTCCATGATGGAATAGTCGTAATTCAGGGTCAGACCATCGCTTGCGGTAAAGTCATGGGTCAGCTTCAGGGAAATATTGTCCTGGGTATAATTGGACTGTCCCGGCCATTTCTTGGTATCCCCATTGGTATCTTTGTATTTGATGTAGGAAGCTTTGTTCCGGCTGGCCGCCACCTGGATGCCGTTTTTGTCCACTTTGCCCCCTACGGACAGGCCCAGGTCCTGGCTGCCCCAGGAACCGTACCCCACCCGGATCTTTCCTGTGGTCTCCTCGGGAGTCTTGGTGATGATGTTGATCACGCCTCCTACGGCATCGGCGCCGTACAGGGTGGAAGCGCCCCCCTTCACCACTTCGATCCGCTCGACCATGTCCACTGGCGGCAGGGTATGGGCATCAAAAGTAGACTTGGCCATGCTGCCCATACTGTTGTTGAACCGGCGGCCGTCCACCATCACCAGCACCCGTTCATCCCCGTTGAGCATGATATGGGATTCATAGGCTCCCACCCCGTTCTGCATCACACGTGCCCCTGGCACATCTTCCAAGGCATCGGTGACGGTCCGGTAGCCCCGGTCGGAGATCTGCTGGCTGGTGATCACCGTTACATCTGCCGGTGTATCGGCCTTGGCATTCTTCAGCCGATTGGCCGTAATGACGACTTCTTCCGGTTTTCCTTCCGTCACAGACTCTCCTGCCCAAGCCACTCCGCTGCTTCCCAGTGCCAAGGCAGCCAAAACTGCCCCGGTCAGCTTTTTGTTCCAAAGAGTTTTCATTTTCGTACTTCCTTTCGTTTCATGTCCTAGTACTCTCCTAGTGTACCGTATAAAGAAAAATACCGCAAATAGGCGGAAGCTATGGATTCCTATAGATTAAAGTTATAGCAAAAGAAGCTGCTGCAGAGCAGCAACTCCTAATAACTCACGTGCATCAGATACAGCCCCTGGGGCGGGGCAGCCATGCCGGCCTTTTTGCGGTTCCTGGCGGCCAGGACCTGGGCGAAATCTTCTTTATTCCATTGTCCTGTCCCCACCCGGACTAGACAGCCTACGATGTTCCGGACCATACGGTACAGGAATCCGTCTCCGGTGATGGTGAAGGTGTACAGGTCCCCGTCCTGGACCCATCGGGCATCTGTCAGGGTCCGCATCGGAGAAGTATCCTGGCTTCCCTGATTCTTGAAGGAGGTGAAGTCGTGCTTTCCCAAAAGCAGGGCCGCCGCCTGGTTCATGGCCTCCACATCCAGTTTCTCCCGGATCTCCCAGGTGGTATTCCGCTGGGTGGGGTCCGGCAGAGGAGAATAATAGATTTTGTACTGGTAGGTCTTATCCACCGCGTCGAATCGGGCATGGAAATCGTCCCGGACTACTTCCGCTTCCCGGATGGCAATATCCGGCGGTAGGTGAGGCTCCAGAGCCCGACGGTAATTTTCCGGGGGGATCCGTGATTCCGTAGTAAAGGAAATCACCTGACCCAGGGCGTGGACTCCCGCATCCGTCCGCCCGGCGGCTTTGATCAGGATCGGTTCCCGCAGCACTTCCGTCAGGGCTTTTTCCAGCACTTGCTGGACCCCCACCCCATTCTTCTGCCGCTGGAACCCTTGATAATTCGTTCCGTCATAGGCCACGATGGCTTTGATGGTCCGCTTCATGCCGGGAGCCCCCATCTTAGGAAGGCCAGCAGGGCAAAGAGCCCCAGCATCACCAGACCGGTGAGAGCATCCCCTTTGCCGTAGACCAGTTCATGCATCCGGGTCCGGCCTTCTCCGCCCCGGTAGCACCGGGCTTCCATGGCCAGGGCCAGTTCGTCAGCCCGGCGGAAGGAGGAAATGAACAGAGGGATCAGGATGGGCAGCATGTTCTTAGCCCGCTTCATGATATTTCCGGAAGAAAAGTCCGCGCCCCGGGACATCTGGGCCTTCATGATCCGGTCCGTTTCTTCCAGCAGGGTAGGGATGAACCGGAGGGCAATGGTCATCATCATGGCCAGTTCATGGGCGGGCACCCCAATTTTTTTAAAAGGCCGGAGCAGAGATTCGATGCCGTCGGTGAGCACGATGGGCGAAGTGGTGAAGGTCATGAGAGATGATACCAAGAGCAGCAGCACCAGGCGCAGTGACATTTTGACACCCAGCACGATTCCCTCTTTGGTAATGGTGAGGAATTTCCACTGCCACAGCACTTCCCCTGGATCTGTGACAAAATGGATCACCATGGTCAATAGGATGATGATCCACAGTGGCTTAATAGACCGGAGCAGGAGTCCTGCCGGCAGTTTGGCCAGGGCCGCCCCCAGAACGATGAAACCGATGAGGATTCCATAGGAAAGAGGCGAAGCGGCCAGGAACACCATGACCATGTAAAACAGTACCGCCAGGATCTTGGTCCGGGGATCCAGCCGGTGGATGCAGGAATTCCCGGGATAGTACTGTCCCAGGGTAATGTCTGTCAGCATGCTTTCCACCCCTTTGCTTTGTCAATGGCCCGGACCAGTTCGGTTTTGGTCAGAGGCGTCCCTTCAATGGGCAGGCCCCGTTGCCGGAGTTCTTCTGCCAGCTTCACACTTTCCGGCACATCCACGGAAAGGGATTCCAGCTTTTCCCTTTCATGGGTGAACAGTTCCCGAGCCGGGCCGTCCAGCTGGAGCTTGCTGTCGCTCATGACCAAGAGCCGGCTGGCGTACTGGGCTGCTTCTTCCATGCTGTGGGTGATCAGCAGCACCCCCATTTTCCGTTTTTCGAAGATCTTCCGGAGCTGGCCGAAAATGCTGTCCCGGCTGATGGGGTCCAGACCGGCACTGGGTTCGTCCATAATCAGGTAATCCGGTTCCATGGCCACCACCCCGGCAATGGCCACCCGGCGCATCTGTCCCCCGGACAGCTGGAAGGGGGACCGCTGGGCGAAACTGTCAAAATCCAGGTCCACGAATTCCATGGCGCTGCGGACGGCTTCTTCCACTTCCGGTTCCGTCTTCCCCTGGTTCCGGGGACCGAAAGCTATATCTTCATAAATGGTTTCCGCAAACAGCTGGTGCTCCGGATACTGGAACACCATGCCCACCCGATTCCGGGCGGCTTTGGCTTCCGGCGTCTTGGCGGCCAGGTCCACCCCGTCCACCAGCACTTTCCCGGCCATGGGATGGAGCAGACCGTTGAGATGTTCCGCCAGGGTGCTCTTGCCGCTGCCAGTGTGGCCGATAAGGGCCACGAATTCCCCTTTTTCCAGGGTAAAGGTCACATCATCCAGGGCCTTTTTTTCCAGGCTGGTGTGGGTCATATAGGTATAGGAGATATGGTCTACTTGGATGGACATAATGCTTCACACAACTCCTTGTGGGTAATGATGGGAGGCAGCTGGTGCCCCTGTTTGTCCAGGGCATCGGCCACTTCCGCTGCCAGGGGACATTCCAGCCCCAGGCCCCGGATCCGGTCCACCTGGGTGAAAACTTCCTTGGGAGTCCCTTCCAGGACGATTTTTCCCTTTTCCATGGCGATGATCCGGTCCGCCAAGATGGCTTCTTCCATTTTATGGGTGATATACACAATGGTAATGTGCTTTTCTTTGTTCAGCTTCAGCACCGTGGAGACGATTTCCTTCCGGCCCTTGGGATCCAGCATGGCGGTAGGTTCGTCAAAAACGATGCACCGGGGTTCCAGAGCCAGCACCCCGGCAATGGCTACCCGCTGTTTCTGGCCTCCGGACAGCCGATGGGGAGCCCGTTTGGCATAATCCAGCATATCCACTGCTGCCAGAGCTTTTTCCACCCGGGGACGGATTTCGGGACCGGGGACGCCGATGTTCTCCAGCCCAAAAGCCACATCTTCCTCCACAATGGCCGCCACAATCTGGTTGTCCGGGTTCTGGAACACCATGCCCACCGTCTGGCGCACCGGCCAAAGGTTTTCTTCTATGGCGGTATCCAGCCCTCCTACCAGGCAGTGCCCGCTGGTAGGGGTCAGGAGACCGTTGAAATGACGGGCCAGGGTGGACTTGCCGCTGCCGTTGGTCCCGATAATGGCGACAAATTCGCCGGGGACAATGGACAGGTCGATGCCCTGGAGCGCAGTCATTTCCTGATTTTGCCCATCCACATAGGTATGGGTCAGATTTTTCGTTTCAATGATTGGTTCCATAACTTCCTCCATAAAGTTAAATTATAGCTTTGTTTACTGGATTCAGTCAACAACAAAGGGGGTGTGAAGAAATTCACACCCCCCCGTCTCAGGTCGCGAGCTTTGACGTTGCATCCATTTATTCTTTTTTCTATATGACAATAAGACAAAATCGGTTGGAATCTGAAAAACCAAACCTGCGGTCTTTACAAACAAGCCCGAGACTCGTGGTCCGAGCCCCGAGATCGGGTACCGCCTGGCGGCACACAAAACTTACAGCACTCCGGCCGGCAGGGCAATACCCACGCCCGGTCCGAAAGGCACACCCAGAGTCATCCAAATCACCAGGAAGATGATCCAGGCAATCTGCAGGACAACAGCGATAGGGATCATATTGGAAATCAGAGTCCCGATGGCGCAGTCCGGCATGTATTTTTCTTGGGCCACACTGAGGATCATCCAGATGTAGGGGCTCATAGGAGTGAAGCAGTTGCCCGGAGAGTCACCCAGCCGGTACAACAGCTGGGTAAAGCCGGGATGGTATCCCAGCAACATGAACATAGGGACGAAGATGGGTGCAAAGATAGCCCACTTGGCAGAACCAGAAGAAACGAAGATATTGACGAAAGCAGAGATCAAGATAAAAGCAATGCACATGGGAACCCCAGTGAAGCCCACGCCTTTCAGGAAGTTGGCCCCGCTGATGGCCAGCAGGGTTCCCAGCTTGGTCCAGTTGAACAACCCCTGGAACTGACCGCAGAAGAAGCAGAACACCACATAGGCCCCCATGCCGCTCATCTGTTTCACCATGGCGGAGTTGATGCTCTTCACATTGGTAAACTTTCCGGTAGTCTTCCCATAGACGATGCCGGCAATGCTGAACAGGAAGAACAGCAGCGGGATCAGGCCTTTGAGCATCAGGGAACCAACCACCGTCACTCCGTCCTTAGAAAGGATCTGTGTCTTGAAGCCGATGATGACGATGATGATATACACCAGGCAGGCCAGGCCGGCATTGTGCAGCCCCTTGATCTCCAGAGGTGTCACTTCATCCATCAGGGCTTCTTCTTCCGACCCTTCATATTTGGGGAACCGGGGTTCAATGACATGGATGGATACCCAGCCAATGACGGCACCGCAAAGGAAGGTAGACACAAACAGGAAATACCAGTTGCAGGTCACGTCCACGGCAAACAGTCCGGGTGCCCCCAAAAAAGCGTCGATAGCCTGATTGGTAAGACCTTGGAGCAGGGAATCGGTCCCAGCCACCATTAGGTTGGCCGTGAACCCGGCCTGTGCCCCGGCATACCCTACCATCATGCCCACCACCGGGTGTTTCTTGACCCCGATGTACACAATGGCAGCCAGAGGGGGAATGACGATCATGGCCGTATCCGAAGCAATGTTTCCGCAAGTCCCTAAGAAAGCGATCAGATAAGGTACGACTCCAGGAGGCACGTTCTTCAGGGAACGTCTCAAGAGAGCCACCAGGAGCCCCGATTCTTCACAGAACCCGATGGCCATGGTCATGGTGATGACCAGACCCAGAGGGGCGAACCCGGTAAAATTCTTGACCAGATTAGTGAGGAGCCACTGGACCCCAGCCTTGGAAAAAAGGTTCTGGGAAACAACAGCTTTCCCCGTTGCAGGGTTGGTCAGGCTGAAGCCCGTACTGGTGAGCCCTGCACCAATAACGGCTGTAATGAGGAATAAGACCACGAACAAGATAGCGGGCGGCGGCAGTTTGTTGCAGACCGTCTCGATGGTATTCAGGAAACGGTCCACCCAGGTTTTCTTGACTGCATCTTTTGCGACCATTGATTGACAACCTCCTTAAAAAATATTTACTCAATACAGTACAGGAATACTGCATTACAGCCAATGAATATCAAACATTTTTTATTTTATTTGTCTAATTGTTTATATAATATCATGTTCTTGCAAACCTTGTCCAGCCTTTCTTTCTCCTGGACGTACCATATTTTTCTATGTTATAATTTGAACAAGTTTTTTCTTATATTTTTGTAATTTGAAAGGGATGGATATGTGAAATGGATGAAATAATGATACGGATTTTCCCTAACATGACCGTATGGAAGCTACATTCCTTCAAAGAATACCTGATTTTTTTCCTTCTGCTCCTTTCTGGCTTCCTTTTTTTCCGTGGGTGGATCAATCGACTCCGAAAAGCCAGGACTCCAGCAGGAGCAAAAAAACGTGTCTTAAAAGCTGTAAAGGCCGGTTCTCGTGACCTATATCATTGTTTTTCTTTGAAAAATGGTGGATTATCCCCAGAATCGACTTGTATTCTGCTTCCCCATGATGTGCTTCTCCTCAGGATCATATCCAAAGGATATCAGATTAAAGGTTCGGAGTATAGTGAACAATGGTTGTTTAAAGATAATTCTGAAAGTATATCCATTCCCAATCCATTGACTATATTGGAGCACGAGAAAGATAAGCTGGAAAATCTGCTGAAAACAGCCAAAATCGCCTTTATAAGAGTCCATATTTTTGTCATTGCAGCAGATAACTATGCAGCTCCCATCTTCTATCTGGATGGACCTTCCCGCTCCAAAACCCTGAGCCTTCCAGAGCTGAAGCAATGGATCCGGCAGCGGGACCTGGATCCCCTGCCAGAAGAAAAGCAGCAGGAAATCCTGGCACTGCTGCAACAAAAATAAGGTGCTGCATGTGTGAAAATCACACATGCAGCACCTTATTTTATGATTCCGCTTATTTCTCTGCAGGCTGTTCTGCAGGCGTTTCAGCAGGCGGTTCCTCGCTGACTTCTACCGGGCGGTGGAGTTTCAGCTGGATGTTCCGATATTTGGGCATGCCCGTACCGGCCGGGATCAGTTTCCCGATGATGACGTTTTCTTTCAGGCCCAGCAGCGGATCCACCTTGCCTTTGATGGCAGCATCGGTGAGGTTCCGGGTGGTTTCCTGGAAGGAAGCGGCAGACAGGAAGGAATCGGTGGCCAGAGAGGCCTTGGTGATCCCCAGCAGGATGGGATGACCGGTAGCCGGCTGTTTCCCTTCGGCCAGCACTTCGTCGTTCTCATCTTCGAACTGGGCAATGTCCACCACGGAGCCCGGCAGCATATTGGTATCGCCGGCTTCGTCGATCTTGTACTTCCGCATCATCTGACGGACCATGACTTCCACGTGCTTGTCGTTGATTTCCACGCCCTGGGACTTGTAGACGCCCAGTACCTGCTGCACCAGATAATGACGGGTAGCGGCAGGGCCGGAGATCCGCAGGATATCATGGGGGTTCAGGGAGCCTTCGGTGAGCCGGTCGCCCACTTCTACTTTATCCCCTTCGGCCACATGGATCTTGGCGCCGTAAGGAATGTGGTAGGATTCGTCGGTTCCATCTTCCTTATGGATGATGATGAACCGTCCTTCTTCCTTTTCCTGGATTTCTACGGTACCAGCCACTTCTGTCAGGATACCAGGATGTTTCGGTTTCCGGGCTTCGAACAATTCTTCGACACGGGGAAGACCTTGGGTGATATCGTCCGCACCAGCAACACCGCCGGTGTGGAAGGTTCTCATGGTCAGCTGGGTACCCGGTTCGCCGATGGCCTGAGCAGCGATGGTGCCGACGGCTTCGCCCACTTCCACCTTCTTGGCAGTAGCCAGGTTCCGGCCATAGCAGGCACGGCAGACCCCGAAATGGGATTTGCAGGTCAGTACGGAACGGATCTTGACTTTCTCCCGCAGGTCGGCGATCACATCAGCCATATCTTCGGTGATGTAGTCGTTGATGTAGTAAATCACTTTGCCATCCTTGTCAGTGATGTCTTCGGCCAAGGTACGACCCACCAGACGATCCCGCAGGGATTCCAGCACGGTGCTCTTGTTTTTCCCGGAAGTGATGGCTTCCACATAGACGCCGTCCACTTCATTGTTCCGGATCTTCAGTTCTTTTACGGTCCCGTCTTCCAGGATCTTTTCGATCACGTCAGCGGTGAACTTGTCGCCAACCTTGGCCAGGACTTCGTCCTTTTCGTTGACGATGTCTTCTTCCACCTGTTTGTCCAGGAAATGGTGGGTCATATGTTCCCTGAAAGCACTCTTGACCTTTTCTTCCGGCACGTTGATGGCCAGGGTTTCCGGTTCTTCATTGCTTTCTTCATCGGCCGGATACAGGCTGATTTCCAAAATCCGGGCAGCCATCAGACGGTCAAAGACTTCTTCCGTGACCACCGTATCGGCTTCTGCCAGGATGGAATCATCTTCCGGATTCATCACACTGGCGGCCAGGGTACGTCCCACCACATATTCCTTCAGCTTGTGCTGGCTGGACCCCAGGACGGCCTTGCAGAAACGGGCCCGTTCCCGGACCAGGTTCATGCCGGTCACATCGCAGTCGTCTTCCCGGACGATAACGTCCTGGGCAACGTCTACCAGACGGCGGGTCAGATAACCAGAGTCAGCCGTACGCAGTGCAGTATCGGTCAGACCTTTCCGAGCACCATGGGAAGAAATGAAGTATTCCAAGATGGTCAGGCCTTCACGGAAGTTGGATTTGATAGGACGGTCGATGATCCGGCCGGAAGGGTCAGCCATCAGACCGCGCATGCCGGCCAGCTGACGGATCTGCTGCACGTTACCACGGGCACCAGAGTTAGCCATCATGTACACAGGGTTGAAAGGATCCATGGTGTGTTTCATCAGGGCATTGGCCACGTCTTCAGTGGCTTTATCCCAGATGGCGATGACCTTGCGGTACCGTTCGTCATCGCTCATGAGACCGCGGTTGAAGATGGTTTCCACTTTATCTACCTGCTTTTCAGCGGCAGCCAGGATGGAAGCCTTTTCTTTCGGGATCTTGATGTCGGAAGCGGCAATGGACAGGCCGGATTTGCAGGCGTTGTCATAGCCCAGCTTCTTGACGATATCCAGCACCCGGGCGGTGCCGAAGTTGCCATAGAGCTTGTGGGCTTTAGCAACCAGACGGCCCAGTTCTTTCTTATCGATCAGTTTGCCCAGGAGCCAGGTCCCGTCTTCCTGTTTAGAGTAATACCGCATTTCCACAGGCAGTTCAGAGTTGTAGATGATGTTGCCCATGGAAGTGGTCACCAGGCTTTCGCCCTTGTCGGAGGGTTCTGGGAAGATTTCCGCATTGGGAACTTTCACCTTGATCCGGGCCTGGAGGTCGATCACATGGTTAAAGTAAGCCAAACGGGCTTCGTCGAAGCTGATGAACCGGCGGCCTTCCCCCTTGGCCCCATCCTTGAAGATAGTCAGGTAGTAGGCCCCCAGAACCATATCCTGGGTAGGAACGGTGATGGGTTTCCCGTCTTTGGGTGCCAGGATGTTGTTGACGGACATCATCAGCACCCGGGCTTCTGCCTGGGCTTCAGCAGACAGCGGCAGATGGACGGCCATCTGGTCCCCGTCGAAGTCGGCGTTGTAAGGGGTGCAGACCAGAGGATGCAGTTTGATGGCCCGGCCTTCGGACAGGATCGGTTCGAAAGCCTGGATGCCCAGTCTGTGCAGAGTCGGGGCACGGTTCAGCAGTACAGGATGTTCCTTGATTACATCTTCCAGCACATCCCAGACGGCGTTGGTGGCCCGTTCCACCATCCGTTTGGCACTCTTGATATTGGTGGCGGCGCCAGTTTCCACCAGGCGCTTCATTACAAAGGGCTTGAACAGTTCCAGTGCCATTTCTTTCGGCAGACCGCACTGGTGCATTTTCATTTCAGGCCCTACCACGATTACGCTACGGCCGGAATAGTCAACCCGTTTCCCCAGCAGGTTCTGACGGAACCGGCCCTGTTTCCCTTTCAGCATATCGGACAGGGATTTCAGCGGACGGGTGCCAGGGCCCGTTACGGCACGGCCCCGACGGCCGTTGTCGATGAGGGCATCCACGGCCTCCTGGAGCATCCGTTTTTCGTTCCGGACGATGATGTCCGGAGCCTGGAGTTCCTGGAGCCGTTTCAGACGGTTGTTCCGGTTGATCACCCGGCGGTACAGGTCGTTCAGGTCACTGGTGGCGAACCGGCCGCCATCCAGCTGGACCATGGGGCGCAGGTCGGGAGGGATGACCGGGATCACGTCCATGATCATCCATTCCGGTTTGTTGCCACTCTTCAGAAAGGCCTCGCACACATCCAGCCGGCGGACGATGTTCCGTCTCTTCTGGAGGCTGGTCTCGGTCTTCAGGGCAGCCCGCAGTTCCTTGGTCAGTTCTTCCACGTTGATTTCATGGAGCAGTTCCTTGATGGCTTCTGCCCCCATGCCCACCCGGAAGGTAGGACCATATTCATCCAGTTTTTCCTGGTATTCCGCTTCGGTGAGCAGCTGTTTCTTGGTCAGGTTGGTGTCGCCCGGATCCAGGACGATGTAGCTGGCAAAGTACAGGACTTTTTCCAGGGCTCTCTGGCCAATGTCCAGGATAGCACCCATCCGGCAGGGAATCCCTTTGAAGTACCAGATGTGGGAGACAGGAGCGACCAATTCGATGGACCCCATCCGGTCACGGCGGACCTTGGAACGGGTGACTTCCACGCCGCATTTGTCGCAGACCACACCCTTGTAGCGGATGCGTTTGTACTTGCCGCAGTGGCATTCCCAGTCTTTGGTGGGCCCAAAGATCCGTTCGCAGAATAAGCCGTCCCGTTCCGGTTTCAGGGTTCTATAGTTGATGGTTTCCGGTTTGGTCACTTCCCCGTGGGACCAGGCTCTGATCTTCTCCGGAGAGGCCAGACCGATTCTCATAGAATGAAATTTATTTACGTCCAACAAGAGCACTCACTCCTTCCTACTCTGCATCAGACCCGTTGTCATCGCTGTCATCATGGGAATCGTCCAGATCCATGTTCCCGATATCGGCAATCACATCGAAGTCGCTGCCTTCCGGCTGGTCTTCATCCGGGCTCAGTTCTTCTTCACCATTCTGGGCAGGGTTCTCCTCCCCTACATTGGCTGCCGTATGGGGAGCCTTGTTGGCCATGTCCATATCCAGCTCTCTGGCGATATCGCCCATTCCGATATCTTCGTCTTCGTCATCCAGATCGATTTCGTCATCATCTTCATCCAGCACCTGGATATCCAAGCCGATGCTCTGCATTTCCTTCACCAATACCTTGAAGGATTCAGGCACACCCGGTTCAGGGATGTTTTCACCTTTTACGATGGCTTCATAGGCTTTTACACGGCCTACCACGTCATCGGACTTGACGGTAAGGATTTCCTGCAGGGTATAAGCAGCCCCGTATGCTTCCAAGGCCCACACTTCCATTTCCCCGAATCTCTGGCCGCCGAACTGGGCTTTACCACCCAGAGGCTGCTGGGTAACCAGGGAGTACGGACCGGTAGAACGGGCATGGATCTTGTCCGCCACCAGATGGTGGAGTTTCAGGTAGTAGATGCAGCCCACGGTGACCGGGTTGTCGAAAGGTTCCCCAGTACGGCCGTCGTACAGGGTGGTCTTTCCACTGGGATCCACTCCAGCCAGCTGCAGGGTCTTTTCCATATCGTCTTCCCGGGCGGAATCGAATACGGGAACAGCCACCGGCACCGCATGGTCCACAGTTTCCGGCATGCCGTACTTGTCCACATCGTAGCCGGCTTCTTTCAGTTCGCCTGCCAATTTCGGGTCTCCGGATTCGATCCGCATCCCCAGGGCACAGGCAGCCCAGCCCAGATGGGCTTCCAGGATCTGCCCGATGTTCATACGGGAAGGTACGCCCAGAGGGTTCAGTACGATCTGGACCGGTTCGCCGTTGGGCAAGAAGGGCATGTCTTCCCGAGGCATGATCCGGGAGACCACACCCTTGTTCCCGTGACGGCCTGCCATCTTGTCCCCTTCGCTGATTTTCCGTTTCTGGACAATGTGGACACGGACCTGCTTGCTGACGCCAGGAGGCAGTTCGTCCCCGTTTTCCCGGGTGAAGATCTGCACGCTGACGATGATCCCGGATTCCCCGTGGGGCACCCGCAGGGAGCTGTCCCGGACTTCCCGGGCCTTTTCGGCAAAGATGGCCCGGATCAGCCGTTCTTCTGCGCTCAGTTCCGTTTCCCCTTTGGGGGTGACTTTCCCTACCAGGATATCCCCAGGGCGGACTTCCGCACCGATGCGGATGATCCCGTCTTCGTCCAGGTCCTTCAGGGCTTCTTCAGAAACGTTGGGGATGTCCCGGGTGATTTCTTCAGGCCCCAGTTTGGTATCCCGAGCGTCGCAGTTGTATTCTTCGATATGGATGGAGGTGAAGACATCTTCCTTCACCAGATCTTCGCTGAGGAGTACGGCGTCTTCGTAGTTGTAGCCTTCCCAGGGCATGTAGGCGGCAATGGCGTTGCGGCCCAGAGCCAGTTCGCCATGGTCCGTGGCAGGACCGTCAGCCAGTACCTGGCCTTCTTCCACCTTGTCTCCCTTGAAGACGATGGGGCGCTGGTTCACGCAGGTGCTCTGGTTGGAACGTTTGAATTTCAGCACGTTGTATTCATCGATGCCGGCACCGTCGGCACGGGTGACGATGATTTTGTCGCCGCTGACATATTTCACTGTCCCAGCGTGTTTGGCCAAGATGCAGACCCCGGAGTCCACGGCCACTTTGTATTCCATCCCGGTCCCTACCACAGGAGCTTTAGGGTTCAGCAGAGGCACGGCCTGCCGCTGCATGTTGGCCCCCATCAGGGCACGGTTGGCATCGTCGTTTTCCAGGAAAGGAATCAGAGCTGCTGCGATGGACATAACCTGTTTCGGGGATACGTCCATGAAATCTACCCGGCTGGGAGGAATGGACAGTACGTCGTTCCGTTCCCGGCAGGTTACGTGGCTGTTGACGAAGGTCCCGTCATCGTTCAAAGGTTCGTTGGCCTGTGCCACGATGTAATTATCTTCTTCATCCGCCGTCATGTAGACGATTTCGTTGGTGACTTTGCAGGTCTTCTTGTCTACTTTCCGGTAAGGGGTTTCGATAAAGCCATACCGGTTCACCACCCCGTAAGCAGCCAGGGAACCGATCAGGCCGATGTTGGGGCCTTCAGGGGTTTCAATAGGACACATACGGCCATAGTGGGAAACGTGTACGTCACGGACTTCATAGCCGGCTCTTTCCCGGGACAGACCGCCGGGCCCCAGCGCGGACAGACGGCGTTTATGGGTCAGTTCCGCCAGAGGGTTGTTCTGATCCATGAACTGGGACAGCTGGCTGCTGCCGAAGAATTCCTTCACAGCGGCCACCACGGGACGGATGTTGATCAGGGCCTGGGGCGTGATCACATCGGCATCCTGGAGGGTCATCCGTTCCCGGATCACCCGTTCCATACGGCTCAGGCCGATCCGGAACTGATTCTGGAGCAGTTCGCCCACGCAGCGGACACGCCGGTTGCCCAAATGGTCGATATCGTCCTTGCCTTCCATGCCATCGATGACATTCAGCAGATAGGCGAAAGAAGCAATCACATCGGCGGGCGTGATGACCCGGACGGAAGCATCGATATCTTTGGTGACAATGATCCGTTCCGGTTTTTCCTGGTATTTCACCCAGACTTCTGCATAGCCGGGCTGGCTGTAGATGCCGCTCTGTTCCAGCTTGTCGATCTCTTCGTCCCCGATGATGGTGCCGGCCGGCAGGACCACTTCGCCCTGGCTGCCGTCAGGATTTTCGAAAGCGATGGGAGAAGTCAGTTCCTTGCCCAGGAGACGCTGGCGCCACCCCAGTTTCTTATTGACCTTATAGCGGCCCACATTGGCCAGATCATACCGCCGGTTGTCAGAGAAGATGTTCTTGATCAGCTGGGCGGCATTTTCCAAGTTGGCCGGTTCGCCCGGACGCAGTTTCCGGTAGATTTCCAGCAGGGCATCGTCTTCATTTTTGGTGGTATCCTTGGCCAGGGTCGCTACCAAGAAAGGATGTTCTCCGAATGTCCGGATGATATCATCATTGGTAGGCAGTCCCATTACCCGGAGCAGCGCCGTAGCCGGCAGTTTCCGGGTCCGGTCCACACGGGCGTAGATGATGTCGTTCAGGTCGGTTTCATATTCGATCCAGGCACCCCGGTTGGGGATCACGGTGGTCCCATAGAGGAATTTCCCCATAGGATCCATGTCTTTGGCGTAGTAGACTCCCGGAGAACGGACCAGCTGGCTGACAATGACACGTTCCGCCCCGTTGATGACGAAGGTACCGGTATCGGTCATCAGAGGGAAATCCCCCATGAAAACAGTGGATTCCTTGATTTCTCCCGTATCCTTGTACAGCAGGCGAACATCCACGTTCAACGGTGCCGCATAAGTGGCATCCTTTTCCTTGCAGGTCTCGATGTCATACTTGGGATCGCCAATGGTGAAGTTTTCAAAACTCAGTTCCAGGTTATCCGTAAAATCTTTGATAGGAGAAACATCCTTGAAAACGTCATGCAGCCCTTCTCTTATGAACCACTCATAAGATTTTCTCTGCAAGTCGATCAGATGAGGCATTTTCAGGACTTCTTTGATCCGAGCATAACTGTACCGGATGCGGTCGCCATTATGAACCGGCTTAAACATGTGGTCTCTCACTCCTTTTCTCTAGGCAGGTGTTCGAAGAAAGTACTAAGAATCTATTACACAAAAAAAACAAGGCAGTCAACACAATCAAGATTGATCAGCCTTGTATCCTGCAATGTCTCTCAGTCAGCATTTCGTGCTCCTCTCCTCACTTGAGCGGGAACGCGATGTCCAACCACTGAGCACTCGCGAAACCTATATATCCTGCTTTAGCAAACTTCATGGACGATAATTATATCATATAATATGGCTTTTCGCTTATTTAATATGTAAACTTTATGTGAATTTTTAATGGAATTTCTTTCCATCCCGGATCAGGCAGTTCCATTCCGGACGGTCCAGTGCCAGCCGGATCACCGTCACCAACCCATAATTGGAATTGTACCGGTAGAAGATCAGGAACCGGGCGGCAGGGTAGCACCGGATCCCTTCCAGATCCAACAGGGAATCCTGGGCATTGGCGGCCACTTTGGGGAACGTTTCCACTTCTTTCAGTACCCGGTCCAGTTCAGCCAGTTCTTCCCGGCTGCAGCAGGCTTCCGCTGCTTTCCGGTCCCGGAGGGCTTCCTGGGTAGATACCAGGTTTCCCTGGGCATCCGGCATATCTTCCTGTTCCAGGCTTTTCAGTCCCTGGGCCGCAAAAGCCCGAGCCTGTTCCCGCATGGCTTCATCCATCTTCTTTCCATCCTTCCATGAAAAAAGAGCTGCCGCAAAGCGACAGCCCTTTGGGTCTTTAAGCTTCGGCTTCCACCGGATAAACGCTGATGGTACGGCGATCCTTGCCCCATCTTTCGAAAGCGACCTTACCGGCTACTTTTGCATAGATGGTGTAGTCCTTGCCCATGCCAACGTTCTGACCCATGTGGAAACGGGTGCCGCGCTGACGGACGATGATGGAGCCGGCAGTTACCAGCTGACCGTCATGGGCTTTGGTCCCCATGCGCTGTGCGTTGGAATCACGGCCGTTGTGGGTAGAACCGGACCCTTTCTTATGAGCGTGTAATTGAAGGATTAATTCGAACACGATGTTCACCTCCTGTGTTCCTTGATCATGAGATAATCCTGGGAATAAGTCTTCTGGAGATGGCGCAGGCCGCAGACCATGGTCTTGAGGACTGCATCCGTCTTTGCATCGGGTTCATCCACCAGTCTTACCGCCAAGCTGCCGTCTTCCTGGTCAATGGAGTAGTCCACCTTCCGGTGGAGGACTTCGTTGAGGCCATTGGCGGCCACCTGGGTATTCAGGGATACAGCATAGCAGACTTCGTCGAACCCTTCCGGGCTGTACTCCGCATGCCCCGATACTCTGTACCGCCTGATCCTGCCATGCCGATTGTAGTAGATATCTACGGCAATCATGGCTTATGCTTCGATAGAAGTAATTTCAACCTGGGTGAACGGCTGACGATGACCCTGGCGTTTCCGATAGTTGGATTTTGCTCTGTATTTGAAAACAAAAATCTTATCGGCTTTGCCCTGTTTGGCAACCTTGGCGGTCACCTTGGCACCGGCTACGGTAGGAGCCCCTACTTTCACATCGCCATCGTTGACAACAGTCAGGACTTCATCAAAAACGACTTCCTGGCCTTCTTCAACGTTCAGTTTTTCAACGTTCAGTACATCGCCTTCGCTGACGCGGTACTGTTTGCCACCTGTACGGATAATAGCGTACATATTCTGCACCTCCCTCATTCCAAGACTCGCCGAATACGGTAAACCCCTTCCGGAGTTTTTCAGGACCTCTCCGGGCGGTAGTGCCAAATTCACATTCAGCCTTGCTAGTATACTATAAGATGCCGAAAAAAGCAAGGTTTTCTTTCTGGATGGTTCCTTTTTCAGCTTTAGGAAACAGCAATTTTTCCTGTATTCCTGGGCTGGGAAACATGCTATAATATTTGAATTGCAAACCAAAGAAAGGTCGTGAGAATCAAAGATGAAAGAAATGATTCGTCTGATGGGGATCACCAAAGAATTTGAAGATGAGCTGATCATCCCCACTCTCAATCTGACTATCTACGACGGGGAATTCGTGACCCTTTTAGGCCCCTCCGGCTGCGGGAAGACCACCATGCTGCGCATGATTGCCGGTCTGGAAACGCCCACCCAGGGCCATATTTTTTTGGATAACGAAGACGTCACCCACCTGGCGCCCTACAAACGGAATGTGAATATGGTGTTCCAACACTATGCCCTCTTTCCCCACATGACGGTGGAAGAAAATATCCGTTTCGGACTGCTAATGAAAAAAGTTCCCCGCAAAGAGCAGCAGAAACGGATCGCCGATGTGCTGCAGCTGACCCAGCTGGAAGAGCTCCGATATCGGAAGCCTCAGCAAATGAGCGGCGGGCAGCAGCAGCGGGTGGCCATCGCCCGTGCCTTGGTCAACAATCCCAAGGTGCTGCTGCTGGACGAACCTTTGGGTGCCCTGGACTACAAACTCCGAAAGACCATGCAGCTGGAGCTGCGGAATCTTCAGCAGAGACTGGGCATCACTTTCATCTACGTAACCCACGACCAGGAAGAAGCCCTGACTATGAGCGACCGGGTCATCATCGTCAACGGTGGCCGGATCGAACAGGATGATCCGCCGGCCAGGATCTACCAGTATCCTCGGAGCCGGTTCGCCGCCAGCTTCATCGGAGAAAACAACTTCTTCCCCCTTCCGGATGATGACAGCCGGCTGCTGTCCGTGCGGCCTCAGTTCATCAATGTCTGTGCCCTGGATGACAAGGAAAGGAAAGGACCGGAGCCCTTCCATACCGGGACCATCGAACAGATCCTGTTCTGCGGGACGTTCGACAAACTGTTCATCCGCCTGGATGACTCCCGGGATATGGTCACTGCCTACCAATATTATGAGGATTATCGGAAATGGTCTGTAGAAGACCGGGTAGGGATCTGGTGGAACGCCCAAGACGGTGTCCAGGTGACGAAATGAGACGGGGCAAACTGCTGGTGCTTCCGGCCATGGGGTGGCTGGGTCTTTTCTTTGCCCTGCCGCTCCTGATTGTGGTGGTGGTTTCCTTTGCTTCCCGGACGGCCTACGGACAGGTGGTCTTCCAATGGAACCTGGAAAACTACCTCCGCTTCCTGGAACCCTTGTACCTGAAGATCTTCGCCTTTACTCTGGGGACCGCATTTGTCACCACACTCTGGACTTTTGCCATGGGGTATCCGGTAGCCTATACCATCGCCATGATCCTGCCCAAAAAATGGCAGCAGGCCGGGATCATCCTGGTGATGATCCCCTTCTGGATCAATTTCCTGATCCGTTCCTATTCCTGGGTCATCATCCTGCGTGCCCAAGGGCTGGTCAACACCTTCCTGCTCCATTTCGGGTTCATCGAAAAGCCCCTGGGGCTCCTATACAACAATACGGCCGTCCTCCTGGGCATGGTCTACGGCCTGCTCCCCTTTATGGTCCTGCCCATCTATGTTTCTCTGGAACAGATGGACAAACGGCTGCTGGAAGCGGCCAGTGATCTGGGAGCTTCTCCCTTCACTGCCTTCCGGAAGATCACCCTGCCCCTGACTCTGCCGGGAGTAGCAGCCGGATCCATCCTGGTTTTCATCTCTTCTTTGGGGATGTTCGTAGTCCCGGACATCATGGGAGGTGCCAAAAGTTCTCTGATGGGCAATGTGATCCAGAACCAGTTCCTGGCGGCCCGGGACTGGCCTTTCGGTTCTGCACTTTCCATCATCCTGGCACTTCTGTCCTTGGTGATGATCATCCTGTACTACAAGGCCCTGGAAGCCCAGAAAGGAGGGAAGCAGCATGAAGAAAAACTGGCGTAGTGCCACGCTGGTGGCATATTCCCTAGCCATTTTGGCATTTTTGTACCTGCCCCTCCTGATCCTTTCCCTGTATTCCTTCAACGATTCCCGGATCAATGCAGTGTGGACCGGATTTACTTTCAAATGGTACATTTCCCTGCTCCACAATGACCGGGTCCTGGAAGCCCTGGGCAACAGCCTGCTGATTGCTGCCATCACCACCGTAGTCACCACAGTCATGGGCACCCTGGCCGCCCTGGCCCTCCACCGCTACCAGTACCGCTGCAAACTGCTGATCAACAGCCTGCTGTACCTGCCCATCCTGATTCCGGAAATCGTCATGGGCCTTTCTCTGCTGGTGCTCTTTTCCCAAGTAGGGATCCCCTTGGGCCGTCCCACCTTGATTATCGCCCATATCACCTTTTGCATCTCCTTCGTGATCATTACCGTTGGTGCTCGGCTGGAAGGCTGCCGGCAGGACCTGGAAGAGGCGGCCAGCGATCTGTATGCTACGCCTTGGCAGGCTTTCCGGTATGTGACCTTTCCCATGATCCTGCCAGGGATCGTAGCCGGTGCCCTGATGGCCTTCACCCTTTCCATCGATGATTTCGTCATCAGCTTCTTTGTGGCCGGTCCCAATTCCACCACCCTGCCCCTCTACATCTACGCCATGGTCAAGAGAGGGATCTCTCCCCAGATCAACGCCCTCTCCACCTGCATGATGCTGGTCACCATCTCCCTGGTAGTGGTTTCCCAGCTGCTGCAGAAGCGGGGTTACCACTCTTCCCGAAAGGACTGATGCTGCGTGAAAAAGATCCAATGGCTGTGCTGCCTCGTTTTGACTCTCCTGCTGCTCATGACCGCCGGCTGCGGCGAAGAAAAGAAACAGCCGGAAGAAGGGAAGCAGGTCCTGAACCTGTTCAGCTGGGCCGATAATTTCGACCCGGAAGTCATCAAGGTTTTTGAAAAGAAATACAACTGCAAAGTCAACTACGACGTCTTTGCCAACAACGAAGAACTGCTGGCCAAGCTCCAGGCAGGAGGCGCCCAGTATGATCTGATCCAGCCTTCCGACTATATGGTCTCCACCATGATCAAGCTCCACCTGCTGGAAAAGCTGGACAAAAAGGACATCCCCAATACCCGCAACCTCATGGACAATCTCCAGCATCCCCAGTTCGATCCAACGGGAGAATATTCCGTGGTATACACTTGGGGGATGACGGGCATCGTCTACAATAAGAAGTATGTGAAGACCCCACCCACTTCCTGGAACGATCTGTGGAATCCGGAATACAAGGGACGGGTCATCCTCCTCAACGACAGTCGGGAAGTCATTGGCATGGCTCTGAAGAAAAACGGATGGTCCAACAATTCCACCGATCCGGAACAGCTAAAAAAAGCTTTCCAGGATCTGGAACAGCTGGTCCCCAATATCCTGGCCTACGATACCGATGGACTCAAGCAGAAATTCATCGCTGAAGAAGGCTGGATCGGGACTATGTGGTCCGGAGACGCCTCCTTCAGCTACAAAGAGAACCCCAACCTGGGCTTTGTGATTCCCAAGGAAGGGACCCTGGTCTGGGCAGATACCCTGGCCATTCCCAAAGGAGCCAAGCACAAGGAGCTGGCGGAGAAATTCATCAACTTCCTGTTCGATCCGGAAATCAGTGCCAAGAACTATGAAGCCATCGGCTATAACGATCCCAACAGCAATGCCCGGAAATACCATTCCAAGGAATACCTGGAAGACCCCATGCTGAATACGGCCATCGCCCATCTAAAAGAGGGAGAATGGCTCCACGACATCGGAGACGGGATCACCCTGTACGACAAATACTGGACGGAATTAAAGACGATACGGTAATGGAAAAGGGGCCGTGAAGAAATGAGAGATTCATTTCTTCACGGCCCCTTTGGTCGCGGGTCAAGGCCCGTGACCGGTGCCGCTTAAGCGGCACCTCTTATTTTGCCTGTGCGTTTTGGTTGTTCTGTACCGGTTTCACTTCCACCGGAATCATGTTCAGGCCCTGGAGTTCTGCTTTCTTGCCTTTGACGCTGAACACAAAGGTCATCTGCACATTGGGAGCCTTCTTGGCATCACCGATATAAATCAGACGATCCGCATCAGCGAATTTATCCAGACGGACCAGTTTCAGATTGCTGATACCGCCCAGCTGTTCCGTTACGCCTTTTTTCATATTGTCCAGTGCCGCCACATTGAAGTTTTTCTGAAGAGCCGGAGAAAACCCGGTAGAAACTTCTGCCAGCTGACCTTTCCCCTGGATCAGCCCGATGACTTTCGTCGTAGTGGCTTCTTCCTGGGCCAGCAGATCGCTGGCCGGGCTGGCAAAGCCCAGGCTGGCCATCCCCAGAGACAGTACTGCTGTCAGCATCATAATGATTTTTTTCATATTCGATCCATCCTTTCCATATATCAGATATTGTCTTTTGCAATCCGTTCCATGGCTTCTTTGGTACCTTCGTGGGTCCCGAAAGCGCTGAGCCGCAGATAGCCTTCGCCCATAGTGCCGAAACCGGCGCCGGGAGTCCCCACAATGGCCAGGTCATTCAGCAGATGGTCAAAATATTCCCAGCTGCCCATGCCTTTAGGACAGTGTACCCACACATAAGGAGAGTATACGCCGCCATAGTATTTGTACCCCTTCTTGTCAAAGGTTTCCATCATCATCCGGGCGTTTTCCCGATAGTAAGCCAGCATTTCGCCGCATTCCTTTTCGCCCACAGGAGACATAGCAGCTTCCGCGCCTCTTTGGACAATATAGTTCACGCCGTTGAACTTGGTAGTCTGGCGGCGGAGCCACATCTTATTCAGGCTCAATTCCTGTCCTTCCGGTGCCTTCCGGGTCAGCTGCAGCGGCACCACGGTATATCCGCACCGGGTACCGGTGAATCCAGCCGTCTTAGAGAAAGAACACAATTCAATGGCACAGTCCTTGGCTCCCGGAATCGCAAAAATGCTCCGAGGCACATCCGGATTGGTGATGAAGGATTCATAAGCTGCATCATAGAGGATGATGGCATCATTTTTCCGTGCATAATCCACCCATTCCTTCAGCTGCTCTTTGCTGTAGGCAGCCCCAGTGGGGTTGTTGGGAGAGCACAGATAAATGATATCCGCTTTGACAGCAGGATCCGGCATGGGCAGGAATCCATTTTCCGGAGTCCCCTTCATGAACAGGATCTTCCGGCCCCGCATCACATTGGTATCCACATAAACCGGATAGACTGGATCCGGAACCAGGACCACATTGCTGTCGTCAAACAGATCCGTGATGTTGCCGCAGTCACTCTTGGCTCCATCGCTGACAAAAATTTCTTTGATATCCAGTTCCACTCCATGGCGGGCATAATATTTCTGGATGGCTTCTTGGAGGAATCCATACCCCTGTTCCGGTCCATAGCCTCTGAAAGTTTCTTTATGACCCATCTCTTCCACGGCTTTTGCCATGGCAGCAATAACGGACGGTGCCAGAGGGAGAGTGACATCTCCAATGCCCATCTTGATGATTTTCTTTTCCGGGTGTGCCTCACTGAAAGCTCTCACCCGTGCAGCAATATCTGCAAACAGATAACTTTCCTTTAACTTCGCAAAATTTCCATTCACTAAAGCCATATCTGACTCTCCTTTGATGCAAAACGATGTATTCCAATGCGGAACCTTTATTTATTGTAAAGTAGCCCCAGAGGAATGTCAATTATTTCAAACTTTCTTCCAAAAGTTCTTCCGGGATTTCGATTTCCCCTTCATAAACTGTAGTGGCCGGTCCTTTCAGTGTCATGGCATCATCCTCTCCCGTACGGACCTGGAGCAGGCCGCCTTTGGCTTCCACTTTCAGGAACTCTCCCCGCTGGCCGGCTTTGCCCAGTGCTGCACAGGTATAGCCAACAGCACAGGCGCCGGTGCCGCAGGCCCAGGTTTCTCCGCTGCCTCGTTCCCAGACCCGGAATTTTACATAGTTAGCATCCACCACCTGGACGAATTCCACATTGGTCCGTTCTGGAAAGAGCGGAGAGATTTCAATGATCCGCCCCACTGCTTCCACCGGTGCAGTTTCCACATCTTCTACGAAGGTGACAAAATGGGGATTTCCCATGGAAACTGCTGTACCCCGCACGGTCATTTCCGTCCCGTCCGGACAGGTGAAAGTCACCGGCTGGTCCACACAGGTTACCCCAGGCCAGTCCATGGGAATGGCGGCCACCCTGGTCTCCGCTTTGCCCATATCCACTTCCGCCAACACCACTTTTCCGTTTTCCACGGTCATATGGATGGTCTTGATGCCCCCCAGGGTATCCAAGGTAATGGTATCTTTGTGGGTCAAGCCTTTTTCATAGACGTATTTGGCGATGCACCGGGACCCATTCCCGCACATCTTTCCTTCTGAAGCATCGGCATTGAACATCCGCATCCGGAAATCTGCCTTGTCCGAAGGACAGATGCAAATCAGCCCGTCAGACCCGATACCGAACCGCCGGCGGCTCACATATTCGGAAATCTTCCCCGGATTGGGCAGCATCCGGTCCATGCAGTCCACATAGACATAATCGTTGCCGCAGCCGTGCATTTTGGTGAATTTCATTTTCATGGAGTCTTCCCCCCTCATTTTCGCTTGATTTCTTATTATATCATGAAAGTTTTTCTGCTGCACTTGTCCCCAAAAAATTAAACAATAAGGCCTGCGTCTTAGGGTAAAAAGTGATGGTTACCTGAAAGTACCTTCTTTTTCTTTTATTTTAGTTATGTTAAACTAACTTAAGACAAAGGAGGTCGTTCTATTATGTTCAAAAAAAAATTACTGACCCTTTCTTTGGGTCTGCTGCTGTGCGGAATGGGTTCGGGAACAGCAGGAGCTGCTCCCCAGTTCAAAAACAACAAGGAGCTAGCTGCCTATTTCTGGAACCAGATCTTCAACGAGCATCACACAGCCGTCATTGACGAACTGACAGGCGATACCTATATCCAGCACAGTCCCGGGTTCAAAGATGGAAAACAGGCTTTCAAAGAAGGCATTGCCGGATTCCTGAAAGAATTCCCAGAAAGCACCGCGGAAATCAAGCATCTGGGGGCGGACGGGGACCTGGTGTTCATCCACAACCATATTAAATTGAACTCTCAGGACCGGGGCCAGGCTGCCGTGGACATCTTCCGGATCAAAAACGGAAAAATCGTGGAGCACTGGGACGTGATCCAGGATATCCCGGAAAAAGCGGAAAACAGCAATACCATGTTTTAAGAAAGAGCTGTTGCCAGGGGAAAGCCCCAGGCAACAGCTTTTTTATGCCAACCAACGCCCCACCCAATGATTGATCTGCTCCATGACCTGGATGAGCTGTTCTCCTTCTGGAGAAAGACGGTATTCCACCATTCCGGAAGGATCATCCTGTTCCCGCCGTTCCACCAAATTGTTCCGTTCCAGGATCCGCAGATTTTCCGTAAGGACTTTGGCACTGATGCCAGGCAGGGTTCGCTGAAGTTCCCGGAAATGGCGGGGACGGGCGGCCAGCGCCAGCAGCAGGTCAGTACGCCATTTTCCCTTCAAGACCGCTATGAAACAGTCAAAAGGACAGTCATAGGTCTTTCTGTCAAATTGAGCCATAGTTGTCCCTCTCACCACGCTTTCTCTCCGCTTTTCCTCACCGTCACCGTATCCACCAGGGTCCCGTCGGGCAGGAAGCACTGGATCCGGAGCTGGTCTTCCTGTTTTTCCAGCACTAGATAGTTATCCGTTTCCGGCTGGGGGGCCACGGTCACATCCAGGGCATGGCGCTTCCAGAGACCGGGATACCGCACATCCCCGGCCACCCCGGTGATCACATAGGAGGGACCCCGGTCCGCCCTCTGGAAGTCATAAATCTTTCCCCGGTTCCGGTAAGTATGGAGATGGGCACTGAGCACCAAATCCACCCCGTACCGGTCAAAGAGGGGCATCCATTCCCTTCCTTCCGGAGAGAACCCTTCCGCCCGGTCCCGTCCCGGCCGGGTTGCCGGATCAAAGGCATACTGGAGGGGGTCCTTGTGCATCAGCACAATATTCCATTTGCCCCGGTTCCGTGCCATATCTTCCTGGAACCAGGCCTCCTGGTCCCGGGCCAGCTCCGGTTCCCATTCCTTCAGTTCCTCGTTCTGAGTGTTCAGCATCACAAAATGCACATCCCCCACCGTAAAGGAATAGAACTGGTTCCGGTATTTTTCCCGGCCGTTGTCCGGCAGGGCGAACCGGTGAAGATACCCTTCCGGCATCCGTACCTTCCAGTTCAGGTCGTAGGTTTCATGGTTCCCCATCAGAGGCGCCACCGGGATTTTTTCCGCCATGGGTTCCACCACCCCGAACCAGGCGTTCCACTGGCTGCTGTCTTCCCCGTTGTCCACCAGGTCCCCCATGTTCACAAAGAAACTGGCGTCGGGGTTCCGCTGCCAAGCAGGCTGGGCGGTAGCCTTCCACACGCTGTAATCCGCCGACTGGGAATCCGGGAAGATCAGGGCCTTGAAGGTATTGCCGGCAAAGGCTCGCAGAGGCATCCACTCCGTGGCCTTCTTCCCCACACGGATCCGGTACTCATAGGACTGTCCCGGTTCCAGCTGTTTCAGCCGGGCCGTGTAGATCCAGGTGTCCTTGCCTCCGTCTCTAAATTTTTCTTCCGTCACCGAAGCGGCTGTCAGGGAACTTTCTCCAGCCTTCCGGTATTCCAGCACCAGTTCTTTCACCGGATAATCCGACTGCCACTGGATCACCCGGCTCCGGGAGGGATCCGCCGTCATCACCTGCCGGATGTTCCGGGCCTCCACCTGGTCCAGCAATTCATAATGGATGGCCGCTCCCCGGGCCTGGTCCACTTTTCCCAGGGCCCAGGTCCGGAACCAGGGAGAAAAATGCCAGACACCGGCCACCAGGGCCACAGCCAGCGCCAGAAACCCCATAAGGACCCGGCTCTTTTTTATGGAAATGTTCTTCTTCACCGTACTTTTCACTCCTTTAGTTCTGTACTTGCCTGTCTATAGCATAAAAGAATGGCCGCCACAATACAAATACTTTATGGTCATGGGATTTTATACGAAAACAGTATACTGACCAAAAGAATAAAAAGCAACAAGGAAGCAGAGTCCCCTTCCTGCATCTTGACACTTCTGAAGAAAAGCTCTATACTGCAGATAACAGATTTAAATTTATCAATATGAAAGGAGACTGTCAGATGGAAAATCTTGCTTTTAAAGCCCGTTTGTTCAAGGCCCTAAGCGATGAAAACCGGCTCCACATCCTGGAACTGCTCCAGGGCGGAGAACGGTGTGCCTGCGTACTGCTGGAAAATCTCCATCTGTCCCAGCCCACCCTTTCCCATCATATGAAGATCCTGTGCGACGCAGGACTGGTCACTGGCCGGAAAGAAGGCAAATGGGTCTACTATACCCTAAACCGGGAAACAGCCCGGGAACTGGAAGCCCTGATCCGGGACCTGTTCCGGGAAACCCAGCCCCTCCAACCGGAGGACTGCGGCTGTCCCAGATGCCAGTAAAATTTTTTGCGTTAATAAATCGATAAATTTCAATCTATAAATTTATTTTTCGGAAGGAATCTATTATGGAAAGAAAACAGGTACAAATTTTTGAACAGGCCATGTGCTGCCCTACAGGACTTTGCGGTCCTGCCATCGATCCGGAACTGCTGCGGATTTCCGCCGTACTGGACACGCTGGAAAAGCACGGCATCCTGGTGGAACGGTACAATCTGAGCAATGCTCCCCTCAAATTCATCCAGACCCCGGCAGCAGCGGAATTCCTGCAGCACCATGGACCGGAGGAACTGCCCCTGATCCTGGCAGATGGAAAGCTCTGGATGGCCGGCCGTTACCCCACCAATGAAGAATTCGCCCGGATGCTGGATTTCGATCCGTCCCTGTTGGACGAAGCCTCTGCCCAACAGGACAGCGGAACGGAAGAAACCGGTTCCTGCTGCTGCGGCGGCAGTGAAGAACCGGCTGCCGAATCCTCCTGCTGCTGCGGAGAAAAAGAAAACAGCGGGGATTCCAGTTCCTGCTGCGGTTCCGGTTCTTCCAGCTGCTGTCAGTAAAGAAGGAGGCCCCTTATGGAACTGTATGATCCTTTTGCCGCCATCCGGACCCAGTATGTGTTCTTTACCGGCAAAGGCGGGGTGGGAAAGACTTCCACAGCCTGTGCCACAGCGGTGGCCCTGGCCGATGCCGGTCAGAAGGTGCTGCTGGTCAGTACGGACCCGGCCTCCAATCTCCAGGACATCTTTTCTCTGGAACTGAAAGAAAGGCCAACCCCCATTCCCGGTGTCCCCGGCCTGGAAGCAGCCAACCTGGATCCGGTAAAGGCCGCTGCCGCCTACCGGGAAAGCGTGGTGAGTCCCTACCGGGGGCTTTTGCCGGAAACCGCCCTGCGGAACATGGAAGAACAGCTGTCCGGCTCCTGTACCATCGAAATCGCCGCCTTCAATGCCTTTACGGATTTCCTTACGGATCCGGAAACCGCAGCGGCCTATGACAAGATCCTTTTTGATACGGCCCCTACCGGCCATACCCTGCGGATGCTCCAACTGCCTTCTGCCTGGAGCCAGTTCATCAGCACCAGTACCCATGGTGCCTCCTGTCTGGGACAGCTGTCCGGTCTGGAAAGCCGGAAAGCCCTGTACCGGCAGGCCGTGGAAACCCTGGCGGACCCTGGCCGCACCACCCTGCTCCTGGTAGCCCGTCCTGACCGGCCCCCGCTGTTGGAAGCGGACCGGGCCTCCCGGGAACTGGCCAAACTGGGCATCGGCAGCCAGCAACTGATCATCAACGGACTGCTGGAAAAAACCGATGACCCGGTCACCGGGGAACTTTTTGCCAAACAGCAGGCGGCTCTGGAAGAAATGCCCCAGGGTCTGAAAGAACTGCCCTGCTGGCAGATTCCCTTCCGGAGCTACAATGTTACCGGCCTGGACCATGTCCGGGCTCTCCTGAAGGGAGAAGTGGCCCCTGATGCCAGCCGGGAACAACAGGCTCCCGTCCATACCCTCCAGGAGGTGGCAGAAGATCTGGAGCAGCACCATCGGAAGGTTATCTTCACCATGGGCAAAGGCGGCGTGGGGAAAACCACCGTGGCTGCATCCCTGGCTCTCCGGCTAGCTCAGAAGGGGCACCAGGTGCTGCTGACCACCACCGATCCGGCCGGCCATCTCCAGGAAATCCTGGAACAGACGGACCGGATCCAGCTGTGTCAGATCGACGAACAGGCCGAGCTCCGCCGGTATCAGCAGGAAGTCCTGGACCAGGCCCGGAAAAACGGACTGAAGGAAGGAGACCTGGCTTACATCGAAGAAGACCTCCGTTCCCCCTGCACCCAGGAAATCGCCGTGTTCCGGGCCTTTGCAGAAATCGTAGCCCGGGCAGAGGACCGGATTGTCATCATCGACACCGCCCCCACCGGCCATACCCTGCTGCTCCTGGAATCCACGGAAAACTACGACCGGGAGATCCGCCGGACCCGGGGCAGTGTCCCTCCTGCCGTCCAACAGCTGCTGCCCCGGCTGAAGGGGCCGGAGACGGAAGTAGTGATCGTCACCCTGCCGGAAGCCACTCCGGTGTATGAAGCCCTGCGTCTGGAAGAAGATCTGAAACGGACCCTGCTGTGCAGTCGCTGGTGGATCATCAACTGTTGCTTCAGCCAGACTGCCGCCCAAAGCCCCCTGCTGAAGGCCAAAGCGGACCGGGAGATTCCCTGGATCAACCAGGTGGCAGCCCATTCCGGCGACCATGCAGCGGTGATTCCCTGGAAGCAGTCGGAAATCAAAGGAAAGGTGCTGGTAACCTTATGAACCGAAAACCTGTTGTCGCTTTTCTCTGTATCCAGAACTCCTGCCGGAGCCAGATGGCCGAAGCCTTTGGCCGTCATCTGGCAGAAGATGTATTTGTCAGCCGTTCTGCCGGCACCTGTCCGGCGGACCGAATCAACCCCTCTGCCCAGCGACTGATGCAGGACCTGTACGGGATCGACATGGAAAAAGAAGGCCAGTTCCCCAAAAAGCTGGAAAACCTGTCAGCAGTGGACATGGTGGTGACCATGGGCTGCGGAGTCCGCTGTCCGGTACTACCCGGGGTGAAGACTCTGGCCTGGGAAATCCCGGACCCGGCCGGGAAACCGGATCCGGAGTTCCGTGTCATTATAGAAGCCATCCGGGCCCAGGTGCTGGCCCTCCGGGACCAGCTGAAAGGAGCTGGCACAAAATGACGGACGCCAAAAATCCGGGCATCAACCTGTTCCAGCGGTATCTCTCCCTGTGGGTTTTCCTTTGTATGGCAGCCGGTGTGCTGGTGGGCCGTTTCCTGCCGGCGGTGCCCCGGTTCCTGGACCGGCTCCAGATTGACGGAATCTCCATACCCATTGCCATCTTGATTTGGATCATGATCTACCCCATGATGATGAAGGTGGATTTCCAGAGCATCCGGGAAGTGGGCCGGCACCCCAAAGGGCTGTTCGTCACCTGGATCACCAACTGGCTGATCAAACCCTTTACCATGTACGGCCTGGCTGCTTTTTTCTTCTATCAAGTGTTCCAGCCCTTCATTCCCCGCGACCTGGCCACCCAGTATCTGGCCGGCGCCGTGCTCCTGGGAGCCGCCCCCTGCACTGCCATGGTTTTTGTGTGGAGTACCCTGACCCAGGGGAATCCGGCCTATACAGTGGTCCAGGTGGCCACCAACGACCTGATCATCCTGGTGGCCTTCGTGCCCATTGTAAAATTCCTTCTAGGGGTGTCCCATGTGACGGTCCCCTACAGCGTGCTTTTCCTGAGCATCTTCCTGTTTGTTGTGATTCCTCTGGCAGGGGGCATCCTGACCCGGATCACCGTAATCCGTCAGAAGGGAGAAGCCTATTTCAACCAGGTCTTTATCCACAAATTCGATCAGGCCACCAGCTGGGGACTGCTGCTGACCCTGTGCATCATCTTCAGTTCCCAGGCCCAGGTGATCCTGTCCAATCCCTTCCACATCCTGCTGATTGCCATTCCCCTGGTGCTCCAGACCTATCTGATCTTTGCCATTGCCTATGGAGCCAGCAATCTGCTCCACCTGCCCCACAGCATTGCGGCCCCAGCCGGCATGATCGGTGCCTCCAACTTCTTTGAACTGGCCGTAGCCGTGGCCATTGCCCTGTTCGGAGTCACCAGTCCCGCCGCCCTGGCCACCACCGTAGGCGTCCTGACGGAAGTGCCGGTGATGCTGAGCCTGGTGAAGATAGCCAATAAAAAGGGTGTGTGAAAATATTCGCACACCCGGTCGCGGACCGCGACTAAAGCGGCTGTGAAGAAACGAAAAATTCATTTCTTCACAGCCGCTTTTTATTTCGTCAATTCCGTCAGTGTCCCGGCGATGATCCGGGCCACCTGGGCGGTACTTTCCAGTTCCACCGATTCATCGGCGCTGTGGATGGCGTGGGTATTGGGCCCTACGCTGACCAGATCCAGCTTGGGATTGGCCTTGTAGAAGAACCCGGTTTCCAGGCCTCCATGCATGGCCACGATCTTGGGTTTCCGTCCCATGACTTCTTCGTGGACCCGTTCCATGGCCGGACGCAGGACACTGTTCCGATTTTCCGTCCAGGCCGAGAAAATAGTCCCCACTTTTACGGCAAAGCCGGTGACTTTGGCAAAGACCGGCATGGTCCGGACAAATTCCTCCAGTCTTTCATTGGAAGAAGAACGGGGGAAATATTCCAGATCCAGGGAGCCATCCTGGACTTTGACAGTCCCCATATTGGCCGAAAGATCCGGGAGTTCCGCCATCTGCTGATTCATGGCAAATACACCGGTATGGAGCAGCACCAGAAGATCCGTCACCTGAGCCGTATCTTCTCCAGACCATACCTGACGGGGATTTTCCACCTTCTGGGCCGTAAGATCCAGCGTCTTTTCCACATCCCCATAAACAGCCTGCTGGCTGGCCTTTTCTTCGGCCACCAGTTTGTCGGCCTGTTCCATTTTGTCCGCCGGCAGGGCAATCAGGGCCCGGGCCTGAGAAGGAATGGCATTGGCTGCCGCTCCCCCGGAAAAATCTCCCAGACGGTACGGGACCCCTGCTTGTTCCATCCGTTCCAGTGCCATGGCCAGTGCCTTGATGGCATTGCTCTTGCCTTTGTTGATGGTCTCCCCGGAATGACCTCCCACAAAGCCATTGGCAGCGATTTCCATCGCTCCGTCATAAGGATTGTCTTCTTGCGTCAGCTTCCGGGTGAAATCCACATGGACACTGCCGGCCGAAGCCACCACAATCTGATCTGCGGCTTCACTGTCGCAGTTGATCACATACTGAGCATCCTGGAGCCAACGGGGATCCAGATTCATGGATCCGGTCATATGGACTTCTTCATCCACCGTAAAGATGAGACGCAGCGGTCCATGGGCAAAATCCTGCTGGAGCAGGAACAGGAAGGTGGCGGCGGCAATGCCGTCATCAGCTCCCAGGCTGGTACCATCCGCCCGAAGGATATTCCCTTCCCGGATCATCCGGATGGGATCTTTCAATGGATCATACGCCACCCCCTGTTTTGCCACACAGACCATATCCATATGGCCCTGGAGAATGGTACGGGGCACCGTTTCACAGCCTTTGGAAGCCGGCACGTCTGCAATGATGTTGTTGACCTTGTCCTGATGGACCTGGACTCCCAGTTCACGGAGCCGGGACGCCAGATAATCGCTGACGGCCTTTTCATGGCCGGACTTCCGGGGATGAGCAGCCAGACCGGCGAACTCTTTCAGGATTCCCTCAATGATTTCCTCATCAGACAGATTGAGCATGGCCGAACCTCCTTATTTCCCTGCGTTGAAGTCCATGGCCGTCTTGGCATACAGCATGGCACCGCCCAAGAGAGCACTTTCATCTACCGTATAATGGCAGGAATGCTGAGGATAGATAGCCCCGCACTTGGGATTCCGGATCCCCAGCAGTGCTACGGCACCAGGGACTTTGTCCATGAAGAAGGCGAAATCTTCGCCGCCCATGGTCCCCGGTTCGGAAACCGGCGCATCGGATCCGATGACGTCCCGGGCTGCGCCCTGGACCACCTGAGCCATATGCTGGTCATTGATCACCGGCGGGCACAGGACAATATTCTTGGTGGTTGCCTTGGCTCCAAAAGCGGCAGCCGTTTCACTGGCCACCCGGTCGATCAGCTTAGGCAGCTGGGCGTTGATTTCCTTGCTGAAGCAGCGGCTGGTACCGGCCAGATGGGCGTTTTCTGCCACCACGTTCCAACGTTCCCCTGCAGTGACTTCGCCCACCGTGACCACAACCGGATCCATGGGAGAGAAGTTCCGGCTTACCAGGGTCTGCAGATTGCTGATCACTGCAGCCTGCACCACTGCCGCATCAATGCATTCCTGAGGCGTGGCTGCATGGCCGCCCCGGCCCTTGATGTCAATGGTGAACTTGTTGGCGCCGCCCATCCGGGGACCGGCGTCACAGCAAACATGGCCGGCATCCACATCGAACCATACATGGATGGCGAAGCAGCCGTCCACTCCTTCCAGGGCACCCTGTTCAATCATGGAAGGAGCCCCGGTAGCCACTTCTTCTGCCGGCTGGAAAGCCAGTTTCACCGTGCCGCACAAGTCTTTTCTCATATCCTGGAGAATATGGGCAGCCGTCAGCATCATGGAAATATGGCAGTCATGACCACAGGCATGCATCACACCGGTATTTTTGCTGGTAAAAGGAAGTCCCGTATCTTCCGTAACAGACAGGGCATCGATATCACCCCGGAGCAGAATGGTCTTCCCGGGTTTTTCCCCTTTGATGGTGGCCAGGACCCCGGTCTTGAGACCGCAGGGAACCCAGGATACACCCATCTTATCCAGTTCTTCTTTGATGACCTTGCTGGTGTTGAATTCCTTTTCACTGAGTTCAGGATTCTGATGAAAATACCGTCTCATCTGAACCTGATAATCACTGTATTTCTGTGCAACCGTTTTCATATCCATCTTTATCGTCTCCTTGTTTTTCATGCATCAAAACATGCCTTGATCAATCAGAACAGCGTTGCAAAATATCCGGCAATCAATACGGAAGTAATGGTCACGGAAGTGAATCCCCCTACAATCATGCTGGGGAAGATATTGGCCATCAGATACCCTCTTTCTTCGCTGTTGGCAGCCAGGGTACTGCAGGTCATTTCCGTCAGCAGGGCATCAGCCGGGAACCCGTACAAAGCGGTAAGGCCGTTGGCAAAAGCCAGGGCAAAAGAAACTTTCATGAAGCGGGAAATGGCATAAGCAAAAATTGCCATCCCCAGAACAGAAACCACAACCAGGATAATCATGGGTGCAATCAACGAAGAAAGCATATCCGGCGTGCAGTTTTTCAGTCCGTCAAACACGAACATCATCAGAGCAAAGGTGGTGATCCAGAAAGAACCGGCCCGGGTCAATGCATTCTGATCCAGGAAACCGATGTAAGTAAAGGCCACGCTGAGGACCAGTGCCCAGATGGCGCCGTTCACCGGAGTGACTTTCCCCATGATGATGGCCAGCCAGGCCACCAGGCCCATCTTGGTCATGATCATCACAGGGGTGTTCATCATCTTGGGCAGCGGAGGCAGCAGGGTTTTCCGCTGTTCCTTTTCACTGGCCATAGCGGACATACCCACATGGGAGTTGGCTTCGATCTGTTCCGGAGTCAGGACCACCTCACCGGAACGCAGCTGTTTCAGCAGCCGTTTCCCTTCTGCATGGAGGCAAAAAGCCGTCAGCGGATATCCGGCAAACCCCTGGATGCAGTAGGTTGCCACAGCAAATACGGAAGCTTCCGTAAGTCCGGCTTTCAGGGCCGCCTTCTGCATAATGGTGGTGGAAACGATCCCTCCGGTAAGAGGAGGGATCCCTGCAATCACCAGCGTCCGATCCATCATCAGGGATCCTGCATAGTACCCGATGACACACATGCCCAGCAGGCCAAACAGACAAATGATTACCGTACGCCACTGCCGGATCAGCTGCTTCAGACTGATGATGGTACCAATATGGACCAACAGCAGGAAAATGCCAATGGTGTTCCCGAAAGGCATCAGTCCCGAATTGGTGACCAGTTCTTTGGGAAATATGGTCCAATACCCCAGGAGCATCACACAGGCCGTAACAAATACCGATGGGACCCATGCCTTGGACCACTGGGAAACCAGTTCGCCGATAATGTAAGAAACGCCGCAGGCCACAAAAGCCAGGGCGAAATTGTAATACCACATAGAATACCAACCCCACTTCAATCAACAGATTTCTCTTCCCCGCATTCCTACTCTTCTACCCTGCTATGGGAAGTAACGTGTATTGTTATACTACTTTTTGTGCTGTTTTTCAAGAGTTTTGTAAAGTTTTTATTTTATTGTTTTTTTGAAGTGGTATATTGTTTGAGTTTGTCTATTGTATTTGCATTTAATAAGTTATGATTATAAAATGAAAAATAAAATATAATGGTTAACAGTCAGTGGCCGGTGGAAAGCATTTACCTCAACGGCCGGTAGGAATCCCCTACCCGCTCCGCAGGTCCTTTCCCCCTTCGTCCGCTGACCGCTGGCACAAAAAAATTCCGCATCCATCAGATGCGGAATTTCCCTAACCGGCAGCTCCCTATCCTCCCGGACCGTTTCCAGTCGAGTACTTTCGGCGTATAAGGGCTTAACTGCTGTGTTCGGCATGGGAACAGGTGGATCCCCTTAGCTATCGCCACCGGATTATATAACTGAAGGCATGAGCCCTCAAAACTTCATGAAGAGACATATACGTTCTTTCGGATAGAACGTTACGAGATATAACGTTTCGAGCTTCTTACTTTCCATTACCCAGTTACTGAGTATGCCTCAGCCGCTTCGCGGTAGAGGAAACTCACGCAGCTCCTTCTCGTCGCTGCTTCTGAGTAACTTCGCCGTAACAGCTCCCAGGCATTCCATGCCTGGATCGCTGAGGCTCAGTTAAGTCAAGCCCTCGACATATTAGTACAGGTCAGCTTAACATATTGCTACGCTT